>Ga0194133_10003950_pt1 | contig 20439 bp, 18 predicted proteins | sample TA2KigOf40mmetaG_FD_155448 | JGI IMG/M metagenome (GOLD analysis project Ga0194133, IMG submission 155448) | Freshwater microbial communities from Lake Tanganyika, Tanzania - TA2015055 Kigoma Offshore 40m | ecosystem: Environmental > Aquatic > Freshwater > Lake | place: Tanzania: Lake...
CCGCCCCACCACGACATCTATTCCATTGAGGATCTGGCGCAGCTGATCCACGATCTGCACCAGGTGCACCCCGCCGCCAAGGTGAGCGTGAAGCTGGTGGCTGAGATCGGCATCGGCACGATTGCTGCCGGCGTGGCCAAGGCCAACGCCGACGTGATTCAGATCTCCGGCCACGACGGCGGCACCGGCGCCTCACCGCTGAGCTCGATCAAGCACGCCGGCGGCCCCTGGGAGCTCGGCCTCACCGAGGTGCATCGCGCCCTGCTGGAAAACGGCCTGCGCGATCGCGTGTTGCTGCGCGCCGATGGCGGCCTCAAGACCGGCTGGGACGTGATCATCGCCGCCCTGCTCGGTGCTGAGGAATATGGCTTCGGCTCGATCGCGATGATCGCCGAGGGCTGCATCATGGCCCGCGTTTGCCACACCAATAACTGCCCGGTGGGTGTGGCCACCCAGAAGGAAGCTCTGCGCAAGCGCTTCACCGGCATCCCCGAGCACGTGGTGAACTTCTTCCTGTTCGTGGCCGAAGAGGTGCGTCAGCTCCTCAGCGTGCTCGGCGTGGCCCGTCTCGAGGATCTGATCGGCCGCACCGAACTGCTGCAGCCCCGCGCTGTGCAGCTGGCCAAAACCAAGGCGATCGATCTCTCCTGCTTGCTCGATCCCATTCCGCAGGCGGCGGATCGCAGCTGGTTGCGCCATGCCACCGAAGCCCACGGCAACGGCCCCATCCTTGAAGACCAACTGCTGGCTGACGCCGAGCTGGTGGCCGCGATCGAGGGCCATGGCCGCCTGGCCCGCACCCTGCCGATCATCAACACCGATCGCAGCGTTTGTGCCCGCCTCGGTGGTGAGATCGCTGCCCGCCATGGCAACACAGGCTTCCAGGGCCAGCTGGATCTCACCTACGAAGGTGCTGCCGGCCAGAGCTTCGGGGCGTTCACCGTGCAGGGCATGAATGTGCGCCTGGTGGGCGAAGCCAACGACTACGTGGGCAAGGGCATCAATGGCGGCCGCATCAGCGTGGTGCCCCCGGCCGGTGGCCGTGATCCCGGCAGCCAGGTGATCCTGGGCAACACCTGCCTCTACGGCGCCACCGGCGGTGAGCTGTTCGCCCTGGGCCGCGCCGGGGAGCGTTTCGCGGTGCGCAACAGCGGTGCCCGCACCGTGGTGGAAGGCGCCGGCGACCACTGCTGCGAATACATGACCGGCGGTGTGGTGGTGGTGCTTGGCAGCACCGGCCGCAACGTGGCCGCCGGCATGACCGGTGGTGTGGCCTTCCTTCTTGATGAGACGGGCGGCCTGCGTGAGCGGGTGAACCCCGAGATCGTGGCGATCTGCGAGCTCACTACCCCCGAGCAGGAAGCGCTGCTGAAGCCTCTGCTTGAGGCCCACCTCGAGGCCACCGGCAGCAGCAAGGCCGCGGCGATCCTGGCCGATTGGAGCACCTGGAAGGCGCGCTTCAAGCTGCTGGTGCCCCCCAGCGAGAAGGCCAATGTGGGCCTGGCTGAGCGCGAGGCGGTGGCGGCCTGATCGGTTAGCCGGCGCATCGGTTCGGTTCACGCTCCCGCCGGTCGGTTCGCCCCACCGGAGGGTTCGGTTGGCCCGATCCCTCTCCCTCACTGGGCTGCATAGCTTGCCTGCAATCGCAGTGGCAGCCATGCCTCCCGAATTCGCCCAACACATGCAGCAGCTCTTCGCCCGCCAGATGGCGGTGGCGTTCCTTGAGCACTGCGCGCAGCTTTCTGCTCCCGTGAGCCTGGTGAACGCCCGCATCGATGAGCTGGCCGCCGGCCCGCTGGCTGTGGAAGCCTGTGCCCTGGAGGCGGAGTTCCTGCTCGAGCCCTAGCGCGGATACTGCGCCATCAGCCGCTGCACCTCGCCGGCGTGATAACTGCTGCGGGTGAGGGGTGTGCTCACCACCTGCAGGAAGCCCAGCTCCTGCTCGCCATGGCGCCGGAAGGCTTCAAATTGCTCCGGCGTCACGAAGCGATCCACCGGCAGGTGTTTGGGCCCGGGCGAGAGGTATTGGCCGATGGTCACGATGTCCACCTGATGGCGACGCAGATCGGCCAACACCTCCAACACCTCGGCATCGCTTTCGCCCAGACCCACCATCAGGCCGGATTTGCTGTAGGCCTTGGGCCAGCCCTGGCGCACCCGCTGCAGCAGCTCCAGCGAACGCTCGTAGATCCCCTGGGGCCGGGCTTTTTTGTAGAGCCGCGGCACGGTTTCGATGTTGTGGTTGAGCACATGGGGCGCCGCGTCCATCACCACGGCCAGCGCGTCCCAGTTGCCGCAGAAATCGGGGATCAGCAGCTCGATCGTGGTGAGCGGTGAGCGCTGCTTCACCTGCTCGATGCAGGCCACAAACTGGCTCGCCCCGCCATCGGCCAGGTCGTCGCGGTTCACCGAGGTGATCACCACGTGCTTGAGCCCGAGGCGGGCCACCGCCTCGCCCAGCCGCACCGGTTCGGTGGGATCGAGCTCGCGAACGCTCTTGTCGAAGTCGATATCGCAGTAGGGGCAGGCGCGGGTGCATCCCGGCCCCATGATCAAAAAGGTGGCCGTGCCGCCGGCGAAGCACTCGCCGATGTTGGGGCAGCTGGCCTCCTGACACACCGTGTTCAGCTTGAGGTCGAGCAGCAGATCCGCCACCTCACCGATGCGTTCCCGCTGAGGAGCTTTGACGCGCAGCCAGTCGGGTTTGAGCAAGGGGAGAGGCGTGGCCCGAAGGCCCCAAACAGGCACTCAACTCTAGAAAGGCGGCCGCTCCGCCATCTCCTACACTCCGCCCATCGGGATGTAGCGCAGCTTGGTAGCGCACTTCGTTCGGGACGAAGGGGCCGCAGGTTCGAATCCTGTCATCCCGATTCTTCTGCTGGCGTCTGCGTCTTAGGGGCCTGCGCCTACTGCAGCTCCGCTCCTGGGTAACCCCTTGGGGTGACCATGCGTCCGCCGCAGACGCGACTGGTGCTGTTGCCCACCAGCACCAGCGTCAGCATGTCGACATCGGCGATCGGCAACTCCGCCAGGGTGTGGAGAGAGACCTGTTCCTGCTCCCGCCCCAGTTGCCGGGCCAGCACCACGGGGGTGCTTTCGGGGCGCTCTTGCAACAGCAGCTCCTGCGCCCGTTCGAGCTGCCATTCACGCCCCTGGGAGCGGGGGTTGTAGAGGGCCACCACGAAGTCACCTTGAGCGGCTGCCTGCAGACGGCGCTCGATCACCTCCCAGGGGGTGAGCCGATCACTGAGGCTGATGGTGCAGAAGTCGTGCATGAGGGGCGCTCCCGCCCGAGCCGCTGCCACCTGTAGGGCGGAGATGCCGGGGTGCACCTGGAATGCGGGCCGCTCGCTCTCGTTGAGTGCCATCCACTGCTCAAGCGCCAGGCCGGCCATGCCGTAGATCCCACTGTCTCCAGAGGAGACCAGCGCCACAGTCAGGCCCTGACAAGCCAGCTCCAGAGCCTCGCGGCAGCGCTCTCGCTCCTGGGTCAGTTGTCCATCACTGCGCAGTTGATCCGCTCGGCGCAGGGGTTCCAGAAGATCGAGATAGAGGCCGTAGCCCACCCAGATGCAACTCTCCGCCAGGGCCGCCCTGGCATCGGGTGTGAGTAGATCCAGCCGGCCTGGACCACTGCCGATCAGATGCAGGGTGCCTCGCTGCGGTGCCCACTGACTGGCCGCTTGGCTGATGGCCAGGGTGGCAGCGCCCTGCTCCCCTGGGGCGGCATGTTCGATGCGCTTTTCCAGCAGCAGGGTCGCCTGGGGGCCGGCTGCCAGCAGGGATGCGGCTTCAGCGACGCTGCCGGTGCCCAGTTCTGCAGCCACAACCGCCGAAGGGTTCGGTACCTTCACGCTGGAGAGCTGCTCGGCCCTGAAGCACCGCAGGGGCCAGCCGTGCTGCTGCGCCAGGGCCAACAGGGCGGGTTCATCTGCTTTGCGATCGGCCGTGGCGATGCCGGCGATCGCTTCGATGGCCAGGTTCTGATCCTGCAGCGCCGTCTCCAGGCAGCGCTCCAACAGGCTCAAGCTCGTGTTGCGTTCGCATCCCATCCCCAACCAGTGGCTGGGTGGGTGCCAGCTGCAGGCCGCGCCGCTCTGGCTGCCCACCACCAGCTTGTGGGCGCTGCTGGGATCCTGGCGAACCCCCGCGAGCCCGCGCAGCTGCTGCCAACGCTCGTTGCCCTGGCGATGGTCCAGGGCCAGAGGCTGCCCCTGGTGGGCGGCTTTCATCAGCCCATCCCAATCACCGCTGCCTCTCTTCCATCCCCACGCCTCACCAAAGGCATCGAAGGCCAGCCGCTCCTGACTGGCGCCACTGCCGGTGAGAACGGCTTCTCCCTGCAATCGCCCTGCAATCGTGCGAGCCAGCGCCTCTCCTCCGGCGCCATGGCCGCCCAGGATCGGGATGGCGTAGCGCCCTTGCTCATCGAGCACCACCACGGCGGGATCGGCCTGTTTACTGCGCAGCAGGGGGGCGATGAGTCGGGTGATCGCCCCGCAGGAACCAACAGCCACAAAGGCTTGGCTGCGGCTCCATTCGCTGTTCAGCAGGGTGGAGAGTTCACCGCTTTGCCAGTGCTCCCCGTTGGGAGGAGTGGCGAGGCGATCCAGCGTTCCGGATTCGAGCAGCCTCCGCAGCAGAGGAAGGGCAGTGGCACTGAGGCTGAAGCCCCAGGTCAGGCGTGGTGTCATCCGCCCAGCTTCGCCTTCAGCCCGGCCAGCGGACCGCGGGGCTTGTCGTCCACAAGGGAACCGTCGGGATTGACGAGATCACGGGCGGAACCGCTCAGCTTGCTGCTGGGGGAGATTGTGTTGGCCGGGCTTTCCTGCATCGGCTTGACGATCGAGGGCTCTGGCTGTGGCGCTGGGGTTGGCTGTGGCTCTGGAGTTGCTGCCGGCGCTGAGGCTGGGACTGGGGCTGGCACTTGCGACTCGAGCTCCCCAGCCGTTTCGGCTTGAACGGTTTGCGCTGGTTTCGCTGCCGCCGGGGCGGTCGGTGCTGCAGTTTCCGGTTCAACGGGAGCCTCGGCTGCCGGTGCCTCAATCACGGGTGCCTCAATCACGGGTGCAGCAACTTCAGGCTCAGGTTCAGGCGCCGGTTCGGCTTTGGGGGCCGGTTCAGGGTTGGGGAGTGGCTCACCGCTGAGGCTGGCCAGCTCTGAGCTGTTCAGGCTCGCGTTCTGCCAGATGGGGCGCGGACTTCCGTCGATCACCACCTCTTTCACCAAGCTGTTGAAGGGCGGGTTGAGCGGATCACCGCGGCCATCCAGCAGCTCCAGTTGCACCGCATTGCTTCCCCGTTTGAAGCCTTTGAGCCAGAGGGGTGTTTGGCGATCCACTAGGAAGCTGTCGCCGTTGATGCTCACCCGCAGTCGCCAGTGGGCATCGTCATCGCGCAGATGCTGCAGCGGAGTATCAATTAAGAGCCAGTCGATCAGAACTGGTTCGCTGTGTTGCAGGTCATTGGGACCCGCGGCGATCAGTTGAGGCGATCCCTGCACCGGCAGCTGGGATGCATTACGAGCGACCCTGTGCAGGCGAATTTGCGTCGAGGCTCCAGGCGATTTCACGGTTTCTCCCCAGGGCCGTGCGGCATACACCGTGAGGCGATGGCTGCCGGGCTGCAGTTCCGGCATGGACAGAGCGGAGAGCTCCGCGCCACTGCTCACGCGCATCGGCTCCTGATCATCGAGCTGCACCACAACATGCGGTCCGAGCTCCTTCCCACCCGTGGGTATGAGAGGCCAGTCCTCCACCTTCAAGCGCAGGGCCCAGGGACCAGCAGGCAGGGTGCTGTCATCGGCAGGGGAGAGAACGACCACCTGCGGTGCCCGTTCATTGAGCCGATCGCTCAATTGTTGAACAGCTCCCGGGGGGGCAACCTCTTGGAGTTGTCCGCTGGGTTTTGAGGTGGCGGCTACGGACTGGGCCGAGAGCGGAGTGGCCGGCCCTGGAGCTTTGCTGCAGCCCCCGCTCATCAACATCACGACCGCCAGCACCATGGCCACGGCAGCTTTCGCTGCGGCCTTGAGTGGTGCGGCGTGCATGCGCTTGTCTCTCCCCGCTCGATCGGAGCGTTTGACTGAACACATTCTGCAGGTTTGCCGACTATTTGACCGCAAGGAGTGCTTCTTGATCAATACAAAGATGCCCTTAAGTAGAAGGCATCTGTTAAAAAAATAAGCCGAATCTGGGAAATCTCGCTGATTCTTTGCTTCCTCGAGAGCTCAGTCCCCGACTGGCGGCGCCTCGGATTGAACCTTTGTAACTGCCGGGGCAAAGGGCTTGGAATCCGCTTTTATACTTCCCCCAGCGGTCCCCTTTCTGGGGCCCCTGGCGCCAGTCAGGAAGAGCGATTTCGGCTTCGGCTGAGGCGACCTTCCATGGCCTGGCGCCCATGGCGTGAGCTCGCTTGCGCCCTTTGGCTCCACTGGATATCGGCCTGTCGACCTCGGTCGGCCGGCTCGAGACCAGAAGGGTGGACCTCCACCTCGACCCCGTCCCTCGAGGAACCTCTCGATGACCATCAGCCCACCAGAGCGTGGGAAAGCGGCGAAGGCCCAGGTCGACCGGGTGAACAACCCGGCCACCTTCGAACTGTTCGGCAAGCCCGGCCATTTCGATCGCAGCCTCGCCAAAGGTCCCAAAACCACCACCTGGGTTTGGAACCTCCACGCCAACGCTCACGACTTCGATAGCCACACCAGCGATCTCGAAGAGGTCAGCCGGAAGATTTTTTCGGCCCACTTCGGTCACCTGGCTGTGATTTTTGTTTGGCTGAGCGGTGCCTTCTTCCACGGCGCTCGCTTCTCCAACTACTCCGGCTGGCTTGCCGACCCCACGCACGTGAAACCCAGTGCGCAGGTGGTTTGGCCTGTCTTCGGCCAAGAAATCCTTAACGGCGATGTGGGTGCCGGTTTCCACGGCATCCAGATCACTTCAGGCCTCTTCCATGTGTGGCGGGCCTGGGGCATCACCACTGAGACCCAGCTCATGGCTCTGGCCATCGGTGCTCTGGTGATGGCCGGGTTGATGCTCAATGCGGGCGTCTTCCACTACCACAAGGCAGCTCCCAAGCTCGAGTGGTTCCAGAACGTTGAGTCGATGCTCAACCACCATCTGGCCGGTCTGCTTGGTCTGGGCTCCCTGTCCTGGGCTGGACACCTGATTCATGTGTCTCTGCCCACCACTGCGCTGATGGATGCCATCGACGCCGGCAAGCCGCTGTCGCTCAATGGCAAGACCATCGCCTCGGTGGCGGACATCCCCCTCCCTCACGAGTTCCTGAATCAGGACCTCATCGCCCAGCTGTTCCCCGGTTTCGGTGCGGGCATCAATGCCTTCTTCACCGGTAACTGGGCTGCTTACAGCGATTTCCTCACCTTTAAAGGTGGTCTGAATCCTGTAACCGGCAGCCTGTGGATGAGTGACATCGCTCACCACCACCTGGCGATTGCGGTGCTGTTCATCGTGGCCGGTCACATGTACCGGACTAACTGGGGCATCGGTCACAGCATCAAGGAGATCCTCGAGGGCCAGAAGGGCGACCCCCTGCTGTTCCCCGCCTCCAAGGGTCATGACGGTCTCTACGAGTTCATGACCACCAGCTGGCACGCTCAGCTGGCTGTGAACCTGGCTCTTCTGGGTTCGCTGAGCATCATCGTGGCTCAGCACATGTATGCGATGCCTCCGTATCCCTACATCGGTGTCGACTACCCCACCCAGCTCTCGATCTTCACCCACCACACCTGGATCGGTGGCTTCCTGATCGTTGGTGCCGGCGCCCACGCCGCCATCGCGATGATCCGCGACTACGACCCCGCCAAGCACGTGGACAACGTGCTCGACCGGGTGCTGAAGGCGCGTGATGCCCTGATCAGCCACCTCAACTGGGTGTGCATCTGGCTGGGCTTCCACAGCTTCGGCCTCTACATCCACAACGACACCATGCGTGCCCTGGGCCGTCCCCAGGACATGTTCAGCGACTCCGCCATTGCCCTGAAGCCTGTCTTCGCGCAGTGGATCCAGGGTCTGCACGCCGCCGCCGCCGGCAGCACCGCGCCCAACGCCCTCGCCGGCGTGAGCGAAGTGTTCAACGGTTCTGTGGTGGCCGTGGGTGGCAAGGTGGCCGCCGGTCCGATCCCCCTGGGAACGGCCGACTTCATGGTCCACCACATTCACGCCTTCACCATTCACGTGACGGTGCTGATCCTGCTGAAGGGTGTGCTTTATGCCCGCAGCAGCCGCCTGGTTCCCGATAAGGCGAACCTCGGTTTCCGCTTCCCCTGCGACGGCCCCGGCCGTGGCGGTACCTGCCAGGTTTCGGCTTGGGACCACGTGTTCCTGGGCCTGTTCTGGATGTACAACTCCCTGTCGATCGTCATCTTCCACTTCTCCTGGAAGATGCAGAGCGACGTGTGGGGCACCGTCAACGCTGACGGTTCCGTGTCCCACATCACCAACGGCAACTTCGCCAACAGCGCCATCACGATCAACGGCTGGCTGCGTGACTTCCTGTGGGCCCAGGCCGCACAGGTGATCAACAGCTATGGCTCCGCCACCAGTGCCTACGGTCTGATGTTCCTGGGTGCCCACTTCGTCTGGGCCTTCAGCCTGATGTTCCTGTTCAGTGGCCGCGGCTACTGGCAAGAGCTGATTGAGTCCATCGTCTGGGCTCACAACAAGCTGAGGGTTGCTCCCGCCATCCAGCCGCGGGCGCTCTCCATCACCCAGGGCCGTGCCGTTGGTGTTGCCCACTATCTGCTGGGCGGCATCGCGACCACCTGGTCGTTCTTCCTGGCCCGCATCATTGCGGTCGGCTGACCTCTCCTGACCTTTCCCAATGGCAACGAAATTTCCTTCGTTCAGCCAGGGTCTGGCACAGGACCCGACAACCCGTCGTATTTGGTACGGGATCGCCACGGCTCACGACTTCGAGAGCCATGACGGAATGACGGAGGAAAAGCTTTACCAAAAGCTTTTCTCCACCCACTTCGGTCACCTCGCGATCATCGGCCTCTGGGTTTCGGGCAACCTGTTCCACGTCGCCTGGCAGGGCAACTTCGAGCAGTGGGTCGCCGATCCTCTGCATGTCCGTCCCATCGCTCACGCGATCTGGGATCCCCACTTCGGCCAGGGCGCCATCACAGCCTTCACCCAGGCTGGCGCCTCCTCACCGGTGAACATTGCGTACTCCGGCGTGTACCACTGGTGGTACACCATCGGCATGCGCACCAACGCCGAGCTGTATCAGGGTTCCATCTTCATGATGATCCTGTCGGCCTGGGCTCTGTTCGCTGGCTGGCTGCACCTGCAGCCCAAGTTCCGGCCTTCCCTGGCCTGGTTCAAGAACGCTGAATCCCGCCTGAACCACCACCTCGCGGTGCTGTTCGGCTTCAGCTCCATCGCTTGGGCCGGCCACCTCGTGCACGTGGCGATTCCTGAATCCCGCGGTCAGCACGTGGGTTGGGACAACTTCCTCAACGTGCTGCCTCACCCCGCCGGTCTGGCTCCGTTCTTCACCGGCAACTGGGGCGTTTACGCCGCGAACCCTGACACCGCCTATCAGGTGTTTGGTACTTCAGAAGGCGCAGGCACCGCGATCCTCACCTTCCTGGGTGGTTTCCACCCTCAAAGTGAGGCCCTCTGGCTCACCGACATTGCCCATCACCACCTGGCGATCGGCTGTCTGTTTGTGATCGCCGGCCACATGTACCGGACCAACTTCGGTATCGGCCACTCGATCCGCGAGATCCTCGAAGCCCACAACCCGCCCAAGGGCACCCCTGGTGACCTCGGCGCCGGCCACAAGGGTCTCTACGACACCATCAACAACTCGCTCCACTTCCAGCTCGGTCTGGCCCTGGCTTCCCTGGGCGTTGTGACCAGCCTGGTGGCGCAGCACATGTATTCGATGCCGTCCTACGCGTTCATCGCGAAGGACTACACGACACAAGCTGCCCTCTACACCCACCACCAGTACATCGCCATCTTCCTGATGTGCGGTGCCTTCGCTCACGGTGCGATCTTCTTTATCCGTGATTACGACCCCGAGGCCAACAAGAACAACGTTCTTGCTCGGATGCTCGAGCACAAAGAAGCGATCATCAGCCACCTGAGCTGGGTGTCCCTGTTCCTCGGTTTCCACACCCTCGGCCTCTACGTCCACAACGACGTGGTTGTTGCCTTCGGTACTCCCGAGAAACAGATCCTGGTGGAGCCCGTGTTCGCCCAGTTCGTGCAGGCTGCCTCCGGCAAGGCCATGTACGGCTTCGATGTGCTCCTCTCCAATGGTGCTAGCGCCGCTAGCAATGCCAGCGCTGCCTACATGGGCGGTTGGATGGATGCCATCAACGACGGTGGCAACGATCTGTTCCTCCAGATCGGCCCTGGTGACTTCCTGGTTCACCACGCCATCGCTCTGGGTCTGCACACCACCACCCTGATCCTGGTGAAGGGCGCTCTGGATGCCCGTGGCTCCAAGCTGATGCCCGACAAGAAGGACTTCGGCTACTCCTTCCCCTGCGACGGCCCCGGCCGTGGCGGCACCTGCGACATCAGTGCCTGGGACGCCTTCTATCTGGCTGTCTTCTGGGCCCTGAACACCGTGGGCTGGCTCACCTTCTACTGGCACTGGAAGCACCTCGCCATCTGGCAGGGCAACGTGGCTCAGTTCAACGAATCCAGCACCTATCTGATGGGCTGGTTCCGCGACTACCTGTGGCTCAACTCCTCTCAGCTGATCAACGGTTACAACCCGTATGGCAGCAACAACCTCGCCGTCTGGGCCTGGATGTTCCTGTTCGGTCACCTGATCTGGGCTACCGGCTTCATGTTCCTGATCTCCTGGCGCGGTTACTGGCAGGAACTGATCGAGACCATCGTCTGGGCTCACCAGCGCACTCCGCTCGCCAACCTGGTGGGCTGGCGCGACAAGCCTGTGGCTCTCTCGATCGTTCAGGCTCGTGTGGTGGGTCTTGCTCACTTCACCGTGGGCTACTTCGTGACCTACGCCGCCTTCCTGATCGCCTCCACTTCCGGCAAGTTCGGTTGATCCCAAGCGGCTGCTTGCAGCCGCTTTCTCTCACCTCTTGCCCTCTTCGAGGGACGACAGCAGCCTCCGGCTCCGGCCGGGGGCTTTTTTTGTGGCTCGTGCTCTGTGAAGCTGGGTGCTGCTGTTGTTCAGCGGTCGCCAGCGCGACCGGCCAAGAGCCAGGCCGCCACGCCAAGTGCCAGCCAGGGCAGCAGCTTCAGTTCCAGCAGCTCACTGCTGGCTTGCACAGCCGGCTCAAGCAGCCAGTGGTTGAGCCCCAGTAGCGCTGCAATCAGCAGGATCAGGGCGGTCATGCCGATGCGCCGTTGGCGCTGAGCTCTGGGGGCATCACAGCACCGGCTCGCAGCAGTTTCCAGCCGCCGGCCGGCAACCACTCGATCACCGTGCTGCCCTGGCCCGAGGGAGCGGGCCAGGGCACCGGGCCCAACTGCGCCACCTGGGGAAAGCGTGCTTCTGCTTCGTGGTGATCGAGGCACGCCGGCTCCCCCGAGCGGTTGGCACTGGTGGTGGCGAGCGGGCCGCTCAGGGCCAGCAGCTCCAGCGCCGCCGGGCAGGCGGGTAGCCGCAGCCCCAGGCTGTTGCCACCTGGGTTGAGCTGCTCAAGCCAGGGGCCCTGGGCCGGCAGCACCAGGGTGAGGGCCCCTGGCCAGTAGCGATTGGCCATCGCTTGCCAGGCCGCTTCGATCGGGCGTCCGAGGCAGTGCAGCAGCGCTTCAGAGTTGGCCGCCATCAGGATCACCGGTTTGTGGCGCGGCCGCTGTTTCAGCTCCCACAGCAGGTTGGCGGCTTCAGGCCGGCTGGCCAGGGCTGGCAGCGTGTCGGTGGGGAAGAGCGCCGCTTCTCCTGCCAGCAGCCGTGCGGCGAGCTCATGGGGGCTGCAGCGGAGGCTGGTCATGGCTGGTGGGGAGATGCGCTCAGGGTGTAGCGCCCGGGCGCCTTGCGCTGGCGAAGCGCCAGATCCCTTCGAGATCGCGGTGAGCTTCCACCTGCTCCAGCCCCGCTGCGTGGAGCAGGGCCAAAACAGCGCTGCTCTGATCGTGATGGTGCTCCAGCAGGATCCAGCCCCCCGGGGCCAGATGGGCCATGGCTCCCGCCGCGATCGTGCGGATCGCTGCCAGCCCGTCGGCACCACCATCGAGGGCCAATGCGGGCTCGTGGTCGCGCACGCCAGTTTCAAGCTCGGCCCACACAGCCGTGGGGATGTAGGGCGGATTCGACACCACCAGCTGCAATGCGCCTGCGCAATCCGCCAGCGGCTGCCACCAGCTGCCCTGGCGCAGCTCCACGACATCCAGGCGCTGATGGGTTTCGAGATTGCGGCGTGCCACAGCCAGGGCCTCTGCGGATTGATCCACCGCAATCCCACGGCTGCCAGGCCAGGCCAGGGCCAGCGCCAGGGCCAGGCAGCCACTGCCCGTGCCTAGATCCGCCCAGAGCAGGGGGCTGCGCTCCGCGGCGATCCGATCGGTGGCCAGATCGATCAAGAGCTCCGTTTCCTGCCTGGGAATGAGGGCACCGGGCCGCACCTCCAGCTCCAGATCGCGCCAGGGGCAGCGCCCCACCAGGTATTGCAGGGGTGCAGCGCTGCTGAGATGGCGTTGCCAGAGCGCCTCCAGCCGATCCAGCGGTTTTGCCAGGGTGACGGACTGATCCGGGTAGAGCCGCAGTTGCTGCAGCGCCTGCCAGCGGATCCCGCCTTCTAGATCCAGTAACCAATCGAGCTCACTGGCCTCCCCGCCGGCCTGCAGTTGCCTCCGCCGCCATTGCAGGAGTTCAGCTGCGGCAATCGCGTGGCCCATGGCTCAACCCTAAGCAGCGCTGCTTCAGCAGGGCCGCCACCACAGGCCGGGTTCACTGTGCAGCACCCCAGCCAGCTCCAGCCGCAGCAGCCGCTCACTCAGCACCGCTGGGCTCTGGCGCAAACGATCACAGAGGTGATCCAGCGAGGCCCCAGCCCCCAGGGCGGCTAGCAAGGCCGCCTCACGCTGCAGCAGGGGGGCATCGGCTGCGGCAGTGCTCCGCTGGCTGGCTGGGTGGAGGGGGCCCCTACCCAGGCTGGAGATCAGATCAGCCGGGTTGATCAAGGGTGTAGCGCCCTGCCCCAGCCAGCGGTTGCTGCCGGCGGCACTGATGCGGCCGGCATCGGCCGGCACCACCCAGATCGGGATGCCCAGATCCCAGGCCAGCTGCGCCGAATGCAGAGCGCCGCTGCTGGCAGGGCATTCCACCAGCACCAGGGCCTGGGCCAGCGCCACCTGGAGGCGATTGCGCAGGGCGAAGTGCCCCGCGCGGCCCGGAGTTCCCTGCGCCAGCTCGCTCACCAGCAGGCCCTGTTCCGCCACGGCGGCCTGCAGTTGCGTGTGATGGCGCGGATAGACGCGGTTGAGCGGTGTTCCCAGCACACCCACCGGCCGCCCGGCCGCCTCTAGGCAGCCGCCGTGCGCCTCTGCATCGATCCCTTCGGCCAGCCCGCTCACCACCGGCCAGCCTGCTTCGGCCAGGGCCCGCCCGATCAGCCGCGCCATCGTGAGGCCATGGCGGGAGGGGCGGCGCGTGCCCACCACAGCTACGGCCTGGCTCTCGCCCAGGGCGCGCCACAGCGACCCCTGCCCGCGCCAGAAGAGCTGCAGCGGCGGGCGATCGAGTTGGAACAGCGCTTCGGGATAGGTGATGTCGCTCGGAAGCAGCCGCGCTGGCTGCGCCCATCGCCGCCGTTCCGCTGCACTGGGGGGCTGGCTGATCGGGGCCGGCCCATGGCTGCTGCGGTAGTGCTCGAAGGCCTCCAGCTCTCGCCGGCTCAGGCGTGGCTTCCCGCTCAGCACATGGTCAATCCGCTCCGAGCTGGCACCCCAGGCCTCCTCAAGGCTGCCGAACATCGCATCGAGCCGCTCCATCCGCTGCCAACCGATCCCCGGACAGCCCGACCACACCAGGCGCCAAAGGCGCGCTCGCTCAATGGCGGGATCGTGCCCGCGGGGCCGTTGCCGGGCCGCCTGGATTGGATTCGATGCAGTTCGCAGGGCTGCCGCTGCAGCGGCCGAGGCAAAGGGCGCCTGCACCACGGTTCCCATGCACACCACCTCGCCAGTACGTCAGTACTATAGCGAGAGCGGTGGGCCTCAGGCTGCGCCCTGCTGCAGGCGTTCAACGGCGCGGCTCAGGTTGGCTGGGAGCCGGCGCATCAGCTTGCGCTGCCCTGGCCCGGCGGAGAGGTCCACGAGCACCAGCTCCACGCTGGCTTCGGCGGCCACGCTGCCATCGGCCTTCACAAACTGGCTGCGCCAGGGCAGCTTCACGCCCTGGCGCGGCAGCACCCAGCTGCTCAGGCACACCTCCTCGCCGTGCAGCAGCGCCTGGCGGTATTGGATCGCCAAGCTCACCACGGGTAATTCCAGGCCCTCGGCCGACAGATCGGCGTAGGCCAGGCCGGCGGCGCTGAGGGCTTCCACCCGGGCCTCCTCCAGCCAGCTCAGATAGGCCCCATGCCACATCACGCCGGCGTGATCGGTGTGTTGCGGCAGCACGCGCCGGATCAGGCGCCAGGGCTGCGGTTGTTGTTGCTCCGTCACGGTGTTGGCTGCGGTTGGTCCGCCGCGGCGGATCAGCCATAGGCTGCCCCAGCGCGTTGCCATGGCTGTGTTCCGCAACCTTCTGATCGCCGATTCCGGTAAGGGCCACGTTGAGGAGATGGTGCGCATGCTGCGCGACATCCCAGCCGTGAAGCAGGCCCGAATCAACCTCCTGCATGTGGTGTCGGAGCAGGCGGGAGAGAGCTACGCGGAACACTCCCAGAAGGCCGCCGGCATCGTGGCGGAAGCCGTGCAGCGCCTTGGCCTCAACCCGGCCGAGGTGAACACGATCATTCGCCAGGGCGACACCAAGCAAACGGTGCTCAAGGTGGCTGATGAGCTCAACGCCGATCTGATCGTGATGGGCTCCCGCGGGCTGGGGCGCCTGCAGTCGATCCTGAGCAATAGCGCCAGCCAATACGTCTTCCAGCTCTCCACACGGCCGATGCTGCTGGTGCGCGACGACCTCTATGTGCGCCACATCAACCGCGTGATGGTGGCTGTGGATGGCACCGGCGTGGGTGACGACGCCCTGCGCCTCGCCTGCGAGCTGGTGCGCGACACTCCCGGCGCCAGCCTCACCGGCATCCACATCAGCCGGCAGGACATCACCCCATCGCGCGGCGGCAAATCCCCAGCGGATGAGGTGCTCGAGAAGGCCGTGCAGCGCGCCCGCGGCTTTGGCGTGGAGATGAAGGCGATCCACCGCACCGGCGATATCGGCCGGGGCGTGTGTGCGGTGGCCCAGGAAGAGAAAGCGGATCTGCTGGTGATTGCCTCGCAGGATCGCCGGCCCCTGGTGGCTCGCGGCCTGGTCGACATCGATCGCCTGCTCGGTTCGTCGGTGAGCGATTACATCCGCGTGCACGCCCCGGCGCCGGTGCTGCTGGTGCGTGAGCCCGAAGGCCGCCGCTGATGCATCCAGGCGCGGCGGCCCGATCGCTGCGACCTCAAACCAGCGCCCAACAAAAATCCCCGGAGCGGCTAAACCGCTTCGGGGATCGGTGGTGTGTTGAGGTGTGGGCAGGCCAGCCGGCCCGGTGATCAACCCTGGCGGCTGCTGGTCTGGATGTACAGAACCAGCAGGAACACGGTTGGAACCAGCACGAACATCAGACTGGCGACGAAGCCGAGATCGTTGGTTTCCATTGCAAAAGCCTTCAGCGCGAAGACGGTATCACCGCCGCAAGGCGCCGATCAGGCCTCTTCATCGCTCGTAGTGGTTTCGTCGGCAGGGTCCTCCTCGCTGGCCTGCACCGGCCAGGCCGTGGGGCCGGCGGCCAGGGGTTCGGCCTTGGCCTTCTGCACCTTCTGATCGAGGTCCGCCAGGCCGGTCTGCGGCTTGGTGAGCACCAGCACCGATTGATTCACCAGCGCCTGGCAGGCCAGGCGCCACGTTTGGGGGCGGCGGCGCAGCTTCTGCTCTTCCACAGCGGTGCGGCCGCTGAGGCTGCCGGGGCTGCTTTCGCCCACCACATCCACAAAACAGGTGATGCACTGGCCGCAGCCTCCGCAGTTGCCCAGCTGCCCCTTCAGGCCGTAAAGCGCGATGCCCTCCCGCAGGGCCACCTCCCGCAGGTTTTCACCCGGGTAGCACTCCACGTCGCGACCCTCGCGCACAAATCGAATCACGGGCATGGCAATCCCTGGGCAACCGCCGCATTCTGAGCCTCAGGGTTGCGTTTTGTAACCGCCGCCGCCTGCTGGATCTGCCGCTGGGGAGCTCTGCTCCGCTGGTGGCGGGCTCCAAGGCATCACGGCACGTTTCAGCTGTGCTGCGATCGAATCAGTGGGCCACAGGAACCCCTTACCATCGCCAGCACGGATCAAGTGTCTGCTGGTTTCGGCTGGCTAAACCTGATCGTGTTGCCAACCGCCTACCGGTTCTCCGGAGCGGACGGCTGATTGTTACCCCGGACCTAACCCCCATGGGATTGCCCTGGTATCGGGTGCACACGGTCGTGATCAACGACCCGGGCCGTCTTTTGGCCGTGCACCTCATGCACACCGCTCTGGTTGCCGGCTGGGCCGGCTCCATGGCGCTCTATGAGCTGGCCATCTTCGATCCCTCCGACCCGGTGCTCAACCCGATGTGGCGCCAGGGCATGTTTGTCATGCCGTTCATGGCCCGCCTGGGCGTGACTGGCAGCTGGGGCGGCTGGAGCATCACCGGTGAAACCGGTGTTGACCCAGGCTTCTGGAGCTTCGAAGGTGTGGCAGCAGCCCACATCATTCTCAGCGGCCTGCTCTTCCTGGCCGCCATCTGGCACTGGACCTACTGGGATCTGGAGATCTGGCAGGACCCTCGCACCGGCGAGCCCGCCCTCGACCTCCCCAAGATCTTCGGGATCCACCTGCTGCTGGCCGGTCTGGCCTGCTTCGGCTTCGGCGCCTTCCACCTCACCGGTGTGTTCGGCCCTGGCATGTGGGTGTCAGACCCCTACGGCATCACAGGCCATCTCGAGCCGGTGCAGCCCTCCTGGGGACCTGAAGGCTTCAACCCCTTCAACCCGGGCGGCATCGTGGCTCATCACATCGCTGCTGGCATCGTCGGAATCATTGCCGGCATCTTCCACATCACCACCCGCCCGCCGGAGCGCCTCTACAAGGCTCTGCGGATGGGCAACATCGAAACGGTGCTCTCCAGCGCCATCGCTGCGGTGTTCTTCGCTGCCTTCGTGGTAGCCGGCACCATGTGGTACGGCGCTGCTGCCACCCCGGTTGAGCTGTTCGGCCCCACCCGCTACCAGTGGGACCAGGGCTACTTCAAGACCGAGATCAACCGTCGCGTGCAGACCGCACTCGACAACGGCGCCAGCAAGGAACAGGCCTACGCCACGATTCCTGAGAAGCTCGCCTTTTACGACTACGTGGGCAACAGCCCTGCCAAGGGCGGTCTGTTCCGTGTGGGTCCGATGGTGAACGGTGATGGCCTGCCCACCGGCTGGCTGGGTCACATCGCCTTCACCGACAAAGAGGGTCGCGATCTGGAAGTGCGCCGTCTGCCCAACTTCTTCGAGAACTTCCCTGTGGTTCTGGAAGACAGCCAGGGCATCGTTCGCGCTGACATCCCCTTCCGCCGCGCTGAAGCGAAGTACTCCTTCGAGCAGACCGGCGTGACCGCCACGGTGTACGGCGGCGCCCTCAACGGTCAGACCTTCACCGACCCTGCCGACGTGAAACGCCTGGCCCGCAAGGCTCAGCTGGGTGAAGCGTTCGAATTCGATCGCGAGACTTACCACTCCGATGGCACCTTCCGCAGCTCACCCCGCGGCTGGTTCACCTTCGGCCACGCCTGCTTCGCGCTGCTGTTCTTCTTCGGTCACATCTGGCACGGTGCTCGCACCCTCTACCGCGATGTGTTCGCCGGTATCGACCCCGATCTGGGCGAACAGGTGGAGTTCGGTCTGTTCCAGAAGCTGGGCGACCGTTCCACCCGCCGTCTGCCGGAGGGCTACGTGCCCCCCGCCGGCACCACCCTCAGCTGATCGCCACGAGGTTCAACCATGGAAAGCTTCGCTTACATCCTGATCCTGGCCCTGGCGATCTCCACCCTGTTCTTCGCGATCGCCTTCCGCGATCCCCCGAAGATCGGCAAGTGATTCAGCTCCGCCAGGAGCACCGCTCAACCCCTGCCACGGCAGGGGTTTTTTGTTGTCTGCAACAGCTCCAGGCCGTCAGTCTCACGGTCTGGAGCGGCTTTGCCTGGAGCACAGAACAAAATCCCTGGCCAGATCTCCCTTCTCAAGTGGACGAAGACTGTCTACACTTGCTTCACATTTCCGGCGGACTTTCGGGCCATGCAGTGCCCTTCGTGCCAGCACACCGACAGCCGCGTTCTCGAATCGCGTTCCGCTGATTCCGGCCGCAGTGTGCGCCGCCGCCGCGAATGTTTGCATTGTGAATTTCGCTTCACCACCTACGAGCGGGTGGAAACGGTGCCGATCACGGTGGTGAAGCGCAATGGCAGCCGCGAAGCCTTCAATCGCAGCAAGTTGCTGCATGGCTTGATTCGCGCGTGTGAAAAGACAGGGTTGGAACCCAGCCGTTTGGAAGTTGTGGTGGATGAGCTGGAGCTGCAGCTGCAGGGCCGCAGCGGCCGGGAGGTGAGCAGCGGCGAAATCGGCGAACTGGTGCTGCTGCAGCTGGCCGAGATGAGTGATGTGGCCTATGTGCGCTTTGCTTCGGTGTATCGCCAGTTCCAGAGCGTGGGCGATTTCGTCGCCACGCTTGAGGGCTTGAAGGAAGGCCCGAGCCGCCGCAGCGGCGGGAAGCGTCTGGCGGCTGTGGGCTGAAGGGGGCGTCTCACTGGTTTGTATAGTGTGAGATTCCTCTGCGCCCGTTGGCGGGCGGCGACAGAGGCTCTCTCGTACTGCCACAGGCAGGCCGCCGACTCTCCATGACCGTGACCCCTTCCGATCTCACCACCAGCGAGCAGGAGCTCGCCGGGGATCAGGATTTCGCCGCTGAGGCGGCCGCCGATTTCGATCTCGGCATTCCGGAAGAGGTGCCCAGTGCCGATGATTCAAGCAGCCGCAACGCTGGCCGCGATCTCGATGCCGTGGGCTTCACCCTGGATGAGTTCGCGTCGCTGCTGAGCAAGTACGACTACAACTTCAAGCCTGGCGACGTGGTGAAGGGCACCGTGTTCGCCATCGAGCCCAAGGGCTCAATGATCGACATCGGCGCCAAGACCGCCGCCTTCATGCCCATGCAGGAGGTGTCGATCAACCGGGTGGAGAGCATCAGCGATGTGCTCGAGCCCGGTGAGGAGCGTGAGTTCTTCATCCTCAGCGAAGAGAACGAAGACGGTCAGCTCACCCTCTCGATCCGCCGCATCGAGTATCAGCGCGCCTGGGAGCGCGTGCGTCAGCTGCAGAAGGAAGACGCCACCATCTACAGCGAAGTGTTTGCCACCAACCGTGGTGGTGCACTGGTGCGCGTGGAAGGCCTGCGCGGCTTCATCCCCGGCAGCCACATCAGCACCCGCAAGCCCAAGGAAGAGCTCGTTGCCGACTTCCTGCCCCTCAAGTTCCTTGAGGTGGACGAGGAGCGCAACCGCCTGGTGCTCAGCCATCGCCGCGCCCTGGTGGAGCGCAAGATGAACCGCCTGGAAGTGGGCGAAGTGGTGATCGGTACCGTCCGAGGCATCAAGCCCTACGGCGCCTTCATTGATATCGGTGGTGTGAGCGGCCTGCTGCACATCTCCGAGATCAGCCACGAGCACATCGAGACACCGCACACGGTGCTCAACGTGAACGATCAGATGAAGGTGATGATCATCGACCTCGACGCCGAGCGCGGTCGCATCTCCCTCTCCACCAAGGCTCTCGAGCCCGAGCCCGGCGACATGCTCACCGATCCCCAGAAGGTGTTCGAGAAGGCCGAGGAGATGGCCGCCCGCTACAAGCAGATGCTGCTCGAGCAGGCCGAAGACAACGAGCCCATGGGCGTCACCCTCGACTGATCCCCATGGTGTGCCTGCAACTGCGCGGCACGACCCTGGGCGATGTGGATGCTGTGCTGTTCGACAAGGACGGCACCCTCAGCATCAGCGAGCCTCAGCTCCTCACCCTGGCTTCGGCCAGGGTTTTTCTTTGCCTGGAGCAGGCTGCCGCGGTTGTGCCAGCCAACCTGTTGCCCGAGCTCCAGCAGCTGCTGGAGCGGGCCTATGGCCTCCGTGCTGCGGCGATCTGTCCGGCGGGCATCACCGCCGTGGCCAGCCGTGATCACAACCTGATTGCCACCGCCACCGCCCTGGTGCAGGTGGGCATGGGCTGGCCTGAGGCCCTCGCCCTGAGCGAGCGGGTGTTTG
>Ga0194133_10003953_pt1 | contig 20423 bp, 6 predicted proteins | sample TA2KigOf40mmetaG_FD_155448 | JGI IMG/M metagenome (GOLD analysis project Ga0194133, IMG submission 155448) | Freshwater microbial communities from Lake Tanganyika, Tanzania - TA2015055 Kigoma Offshore 40m | ecosystem: Environmental > Aquatic > Freshwater > Lake | place: Tanzania: Lake Tanganyika...
GAACTTTCCTAAAGTGATGCACACATTTGCATCGGGACACTGTTGTTTTATGAATGGAGAATATATTTGAATGGGATGTTTTCTTTCACTCAGTTTCTGTGTTGCTTTTTTTCTTCTGCTGGTCGAAGGGCTTTCCACCGAGACTTCATCAAATGCACTCATTTTATTTTGTGGTTATTTTGTTCTTTATTATGTAAATTTTTATTTTTATTTTTATTTTTATTTTTATTTTTGAAACTGATTTAAACAATAACTTTATTTTTGTTGGGAACAAAAAACACATTTGAAAAATTTGTGAAAATCACACACACACACACACACACACATAAAACAAAACAAAACAAAAATGTCGAGTTTCTTCGAAATAAATCATGTCTTTCATCGAGAGAAAGAAAATCAGGTATTTTTAAGGGGCAAAACCAAACGAAATGCATTGGATTATTTTTTCGAGGTGACCATCACGCATCATTTGTCGTCGTCATCTACATCGTCGTCTGAAAACAATGAGGGTTGTATACATGTTTCGGACAATGCTGGAGGACAATACGAAATGCAAGTCTTGTTTTTGTTGGACAAACAACGACCCGCCGCGGAACGAACCTTAGAAACAATCGATTTCAATTACACGGAATATCGAATTCCGCCGTATGTATGGGTGATAGTCACGGGTATGTTACTTGCTGAATTATAAAAAATAGGATTCTGAAAACAACATGTTCGAAAGACTCGATCCGACTCCAATTATATTTTTCGTAACGGAATGTCAAACACAAAAAAAAACAAAAAATATAATTAAGTTTTTGAAGAAAAAAAAAAGAAGAAAAAAATAGAAAACAGGGATCAAACAAAGAAAAAGAAAAACCAAAAAAAGAAAACCCCCCCCAAAAAAAGTAAATGAGCAACAGTGGATGGAAAAAATATGGTGGAATCAGTCATTTCGAATCCCAAAACAACATTAGTGTGTATTCGTTGTCCGTCGATTTGTTTACTTTAAGACAATCCTATTTTGGTACATTCGATATTTGTGGCGAGTTGCATACCTCGGGCAATGCCTTTATCGATCAAAAATTGGAAGCGGGAAATCTCACGGTGTTTCACGATTCGTGTTTGAATGAAGTTCTCGTGGTGGGCAACACCCAACACATTGGCAACGTCGACGTTTCCAACAATTTGACCGTCCAACATGGCAATCTCTACGTCGTGGATGGCAATGTCGATTTGTCCCAAAATTTGTTTCTCCGCAAAAAATTGTACTTGGGCAATTCGGGTGTCTACGTCAATGCCACCGACACAGTGGGAAACATTGGCATCAACACGATTGCACCCATTTCCGCCGTCGATATTCGCACAGTGCAACCCTTTGCCCTGAATGTGGCCTCATCCACCTCTCAAAATTACAGTGTTCTGTCGCGGACCACCGATCAAAACGGAGTCGTTTTGTATACGGATGCCAGTCAATGTCGGTTGGACATGTACGTGGATGGCAACCTCTCGACGACGGGTCTGCCATCGGCCACGCCGGACGCCCGCATCTCGTATACGCAAGGCGGCAATTTGGCCATCGATGTGAGCAACAACATTGCCTTGTTGGGGAATGTCGTCGTGTCCTCCTCGAACAACAGCAACACGAGTCATGTAACCAACGAAACCATGGTGGTCTACGAGAATGCCACGGGTGACTACGAAGCCTTGTCCTACGAGGGCAACGTGAAACAACGCGGCGACGGTATTACGGTGAAGGGCGCCGAATTGACCTTTTCGAATTGGTTGACCACGACGTCAGGCAACAACAAGGGCATGTCGGTGGGCGGCGGCATCTATCCTCTCGACACGAGTCGCGCCATGGGCACACTGGGATTGCAACGATCTTCCACCGATTACGCACCGGCCATCAATGTGGTGGCGGGATCCAGCAATTTGCACAACAAAACAACGGTGGCACTCCACACGGCGACACCCACCGTCGACACGTATGGATTTCAAGTGAATGCGCCGACGAAATTGACGAATGGCACGGTTACGCCAACCTTGATGCCCGCCGCGGAATTGTACGATATTGAAATTTGTCGATCCAATCCAAATTATGCGATTGCCGTGGGATCGCCTTTAAACATTGAAACAAATGAGTATAACTCCATTATTCAACAACGTGTATATTATACGGAAGATGGCGGAGAGACATGGCGAACCAGTGTTTTGGGAAACGACAACGATGGCGAATTTATTAATCAACCCCCTGCCGCAAAAAAACTTATTAAATTGGTTTATATAGTGGATCCCAGTCTTTCTTTTATTTTGTCTGAAAATTTAATTTATTATTCCAATAACAGTGGAGAAAATTGGTATACCGTAGCCAATGTGCCCACAACGAGTACAAATAATTCAGCCGCCCTAGATTTGTTTCATAGTGTGTTTGCCACCTCTTTTACACCTAGAGGAGGGGGACGCGTGTTTTTTACATGTGTCGATGCATCCAACTTACAACCTCGATTGGCGTGGTTTGACTACACCAGCGGTATTTATACAGACAATGATGGTATTATGTGGAGTAACGTCCCTAATGGAATCTTAAATTTGCATTCCATTTATGCTGGTATTGTTCAAACGCCGGCCGCCAATGTTTTACTCAATCCACATTATCCCTACGATCATTTAAAAGTCGACGGATTGGGTGCCCACATGTATGTATATGGGCAATTCCAATCGCCCGCACAAGGCAATGGAGACACCGATCGACGCACCAAATTCATTCGGTATTTCAACAATGCCAACGCGCTATCGGGAAATTCCATTACGGCGTCAGGAACCAATGATTTTGTGTTTTGGGATTATTATGGCAACAAAGATTACAATTCCTTTCGTGACATTTACGTGGTGAGTGCCAACATAGCGATTGCCATCAGTCCCGTGTTTTATACTTACACCAAAACGGGGGGAGCAGGATGGACGGTGGTAAATAACAACGATTATTACAATCCGTTAAGCAGCCAATGGCAAAGTGTCTGTATTTTGGATGCCTCCGGACAAAATGCCTTGTTGGTGGGCAACAATGGTGCCATCGTTTGTGCCACCGATGGACAAATGACATGGAAACCCGTGTCACCGAATTTATTAAATACGGGCGGTTCGTCGTGGTCAACCAATTATGCCCTAAAGAAAGTGCGTTGTATCGACATCAATCAATTCTATATCATTCAAACGAGACAAGAATACATTCCCATGTTTGGAAATCTGGGCAACAGTCGTGTGTTGCACTGTTATTTGCCGAATTTGTTTAATAATGCAACAAATTACATTTTGGATGCCTCCGGCTCGGTGCGTGTCTCCGGCGACGTGCAAATCAACGACGGAGGCAAATTGCGATCGACCGCGTCGTCGTTTTATGCATGGACGGACACCGTCACGGATCTGCATTTAGGCACGACGGGTGTCAACAGCAACACGACGATCCAATCCAATTTGATTGTGTCCCAAGATGCCTCCATGCAAGGCAACGTCGTGGTTGCCGATGGCAAACGATTGGTGTCGCGCATCATTGACAACACACAAGGCAATTGCAACATTGAAATTGGTAATTTGAAAAACGCAAGTTTGGGAAATGTAAACACGCGCAGCATTTATTTGGGATGTTTCGGCGACACCGACGTGTCCAACAATATTTACATTGGAGGTCCCGGCGATGTTGTAACCATAGGGGGCAGTGTGCAAACAGCTACCACACTAAAAATCGGTCCCGCCGTCTATGTAAATTATGCGGCTCTCACCAACAGCAGTCCCGACACGGGTATTTTCTTCGGTGAAAATGGCGTCAAAAATGCCGGAAAATTCACCATTTCCAACAATCGCGGGGGATTCACCATGCGTAGTACCCTGTCTGCCAACAATGTCTTCTTCGACACGAGTGGATTGACTTTTAGTGCCTCTCCCACCGAACCCACCTTGAACAATCGATTGATCACCTTGTCGGCCATGGACGCCGGCAATGCCAATGGGAATTTCCGGGTGGGCGTCGTCGATTCTCTCGATGCCAGCAGTCTCTTTGTTCGCAATTACACCTACACGAATGCCGCCATGTCTAGTTTGTACAATACCCAAATCGTGGATACCAGTTGTACGGTGTTGGGCAACCTGGGCATCGGCACGGCCACCACGGGGGTGCTTACTGCGGGGTATCGTCTGGATGTGAGTGGCAACACCAATGTCCGAGGCAATCTGACGGTGGGTTCCAATATCGCCGTCACGAGTGGTCTTTTGTCGGCTCCCTCCGTGGCCATCAATCGGACGTCGGTGACGTCGGGATACGTCGTGGACGTGACTGGCAACGCGAATGTGTCGGGCAACGTCGTACTAGGAAATGGATTGACGGTGAGTGCGGGGGGCATCACGGCGTCGGCCACCCAAACCATCACCTTTGGCACGAATGCGCCCACGATGAATGGCAACAACATTGCGAGTGCAACCATACCCTTGACTTCTTTGGCCACGGGCATCATGACCACAGGAAATGTTGCCATCAACAAAACTTCGGTGACCAATGGATTCGCACTCGATGTGAGTGGCGCCATGCGCGTCACCAATGGACTTACTGTGGTGGCTGGAACCATATCGCTTCCGAATGCATCGATTGCTGACGCAGCATTGAGCACGAATGTGGCCTTGTTGAATTCGTCCTCGCAAACGTTTTCGGGGACACGCACCTTTACAGGAGGAATTACTGCCACGGGTGCCCAAACCATTACGTTTGGCACGAATGCGCCCACGATGAATGGCAACAATATCGCCACCAACACGATTCCGGTGGCAGCCATCAATGGACTGAGCACGGCACTGGCGGGAATCAATTCGACGGGAAATGTGGCCATCAACCAAAGTTCCGTGACGTCGGGATATGTTCTCGATGTCAGTGGGAACACACGTGTAACCGGCAACCTCGTGGTAAGCGCGGGAATGACCATTTCGGGTGGACTCGCCACATTTTCGCCGTCGTTTTTGCACATGAATACCGTCCCAACGAGTGCCTATGACAATGGGACGTATCACTCGGGTAGTCCCTCTCTCAAAATATCCAATTCGGCGTATGGAACGACGGCCGCGACGACGGGATACAGCAACATCCTCTTTGGTTTCAATGTGTTAAACAATGCCACCAACAGCACCAATCGTACCATCGCCATTGGAAGCAATTGTTTGCCCTTGTGTTCGGGGGGAGACCAATCCATTGCCATCGGAAATGATGTGATGCCCTCCGTCACGACGTCTTCCGTCAATGTGGGCATCGGATCGTACACCATGTACCAAATGACCAGTGGCACGTACAACATCGGAATCGGCAATGCCGCATTGACCGTTTGCGTGACGGGATCCTACAATATTGCCATAGGTTCTTCGGCGTTGTCGGGAGGCTATGCTAGCAATGCCACGGGATGCACATCCATTGGATACTTTGCTCTTGCCAATTTGGGTCTCAATGGATCGGGACGTGACAAATCCAACAACACGGCGGTGGGATACAACGCGTTGAATGGTGCCGGAGGCGGCTACAACAATGTGAATTATTTGGATGGGGCCAACAATACGGCGATGGGTTCGTTGGCGGGGGCAAAATTATCCGGGGCGTCCGACAATTGCACGTTTTTGGGAGCCACTTGCGACGTGTCCTCTCTATCGAGCACCTACATGAATTCCACGGGCATTGGCTATGGATGTGTCGTCGATGCATCCAACACCATTGTCTTGGGACGTTACACCGAAACGACGCGATGTTGGGCCATGGATGTCCGCGGCAACGCCACCTTCACGGGGGGCATTACCGCCACAGGAACACAAACCATCACCTTTGGCACCAATGCCCCCACCATGAATGGCAACAATCTTGCCACGAATACGATTCCTTGGGCAGCCATGGTGGGGGGAGGAGTCAATGGCACGGGGAATGTTGCCATCAACAAGACTTCCGTGACCGCCGGATATGCTCTGGATGTGAGTGGAAACACGCGTGTCGCGGGAAACATCACCATTACCAATGGACTCACCGCGTCGGCGGCCCAAACCATCACCTTTGGCACGAATGCCCCCACCATGAATGGCAACAACATTGCAATAAACACCATTCCGTTGACGTCCTTGGCCACCGGCATCATGACCACGGGAAGTGTCGCCATCAACAAAAGCAGTGCCACCGCCAATTATCAATTGGATGTCAGTGGAAATGTATTGACCAGTGGAAACATCGTCAGTGACGGTGGGTTCATTAAAATCATCAACAAACCCTTGTTTGTGACCGGGAATGGCGGGGCCCATTTCTTTAAATTTGCGGATTCCACCACAGGAATTGATGGGGTGGAAGTAAGTGGGTTTGCCGGTGGTGCATTAACGTCGGGAACCACCACCAATCCCAGTTTTACCACGAAAGGCAAGGTCATCTTGCAATGGACAACGGCAGGGGTGGCCATCAACAAACAAACCGTTACGGCAGGTTTTTCCTTGGATGTAAGTGGCGCTCTTCGAGCCACCAATGGACTCACCGTTGTCGCGGGCACGGTTTCTTTTCCGGCGGCTTCCATTTCGGCGAGTGCCATCAGTGGATTGCCCTCCGCGACGATTGCCGGCATCAATTCCACGGGAAATGTCGCCATCAACAAAAGCAGTGCTGCCGCCAACAAACAACTCGATGTAAATGGAAATGTGGCGGTGAGTGGAAATCTCTTTGTCAGTAACACGGGAATTCTATCCGGCGATGGTGGCTTTGGTGCAGAATCCGTCAATATCGCCGGCTTGTATTCGACAAACGTCAACGGCTTTCGAATTACGGGAGATCAAAATGGAACCAATCCCATTTATTTCAACAACAATCGATCGGTGGGGGGTAATGTCAACATCAATACCGGCAGTGCATCTTCTCATTTGTTTTTGGATGCGGGATCGTTTGCCTTGTTGGGAAATGGCACCTCCACCGGGTTGTGTTTCCGCGACACCAATTCCACGGTCAACAGCAAATTATGGGACAATTCCGGCAATCAATTTGCCTATTGGACGAAAACAAGGCATACGTTTGCGGTGGGAGGCACGGGCACTTCCATGACGGCGGCACCCACCGGCGCTGCCACATTGTTGGACATCTCGGGCACCACGGTAAGTGTTCCCTTCAATTTAACCGTGGGTACCGCCTTCACCGTTTCCAATGGGGCCACCGTGACGTTTCCCGCGGGTTCTATTTCTCCTTCCGCCATCAATGGAGGCGTCAGTGGTAGCATCGCCGGCATCAATTCCACGGGTTCCGTGGCCATCAACAAAACCTCTGTCACCTACACCACCGCTGTCTTGGATGTCAATGGAACGGTCAGTTCGGCGGGATACCTGCGATTCCCTTCTGCCACAAATACCACAGGTGTTGCCTTTTCCGCCAATTCGGCGTCCAATTCCTTGTTATCACGTATTTATCACGATGGCAATTTGATTTACTGGACAACAAACAACATGTATTTCGCCGTGTCTGGTACGTGCACCGAAACATCTGGATTTCCCCAGTCACGCACAACACTCGTCTATTTGCAATCCAATGGATCAGGGGGAAATTTGGGTGTTGGTATAAATACCGAAACGGTTACTTCGGGATTCATCTTGGATGTAAAAGGTAATACCCGGGTAGGTGGCAATGTGGCCATCAACAAAACTACCGTCACCTCTGGATATGCTCTCGATGTTTGTGGAAATATTCAAGCTACTTCTTATAATGCCTTATCCGATCGTCGATTGAAAGAAAACATTGTTCCTTTGTCTTCTTCTTCTTCTTTCTCTCGCACAATATTTGAAGATTTGTCCCCCGTTTCCTTTACATGGAAAACAGCATCCTCTCCTCAAAGAGAGGACGTGGGTTTCATTGCCCAAGATGTATTTCGTGTGTTGCCCCATTTACACCCCGAATTCGCCGAAAAAGGGGAGGAACCCGTCGATCCAGAAACACAAGAACCCGTCTTTTATGCCATGGATTACAGCAAATTGACACCCCATTTATGGGCGGGCGTTCGCGAATTATACGAAGAAAATACGGAACGTAAAAAAGAAAATACGGAATTAAAACAACAAATCACATCGTTGGAATCTCGGTTGCAGCGTTTGGAACAACTGTTGTTGTCGTCATCGTCGTCATAAAAAATGCATATAAAGAAAAAAACATGAATGAAACAAAGAAAAAAATCAAGACACACAAAACACAAACACTTGTAAAAAAAATGGCAGACACATCATCTTCTCCATCATGTGCCTTTTTGGAACTTGTCATGCAACAAAGTTTGCATTATTTGGAAAAATGCGCTGAAAAAACAGATAAACAATCCGGGGCTGATTTGGTAAAGACTCGGAGCGAAGCGGAGAGGCATGCTTTTGTAAACATTGGATTGATTGCGGCTTCTTTGTATTATGACATATGTCCGCCATCATCATCTTCTTCTGCTTCTGCTTCCCCATTATTCTCCAAAATAAAATCGTAAAAAATCAATCATTATTATTTTTTTCATTTTAACATTTAAAAAAAAATAATAATGTTTTAATCTTTATTCACCGGAACAAATCATACACTAAGAGGAGAGAAAGACACACACACATTTACTTCTTATTTATAAACTTTGTGAAAGTGAAAATGTAATGGTGGTATCACTTGTTATCGCCGCATCATAGGCATCGGGAGAAGCTACCATAAATTTATCACCTTTGCGAAGATATAATGAGGAAGCCGGAAGATTCAATCCAATCGAACGACAAGAATTCAAACCGATACCCGAAGTGGAAAAAATATTCGTGTCATTGGGCATGGTATACCACGTGGACGTGGGATCAAAACTGTATGCCATGGTATTGCCACCTTGACCAACGGCAATCCACCGATCGTTGTAATAAATAATGTCATTGCAAGTGGATGAGAAGGTACTTACACCACGTCCTGTCCAAGTAGTCAAATCTGTAGAGGTGGCAATGGTATTTGGACCCGAGCCAACGGCAACAGCGACACGACCATTCCACTTAATGGCTTTACCAATACCAAGACCAGATGTAACTCCTGTCCATCCGGTCGATCCATTCAACGTGGTGGTATACGCCAAGGTATTGCCGCCTTCACCAACAGCGATCCATCTATTTTTCACCCAACGAACATCAATACCCTGAGTGGTGGCAAAAACATTGGTACTTACAGCGGTCCAATTCGCGGCATTCGCATCCGAAGAATATGCTACACGAGTGGTGGTAACATTTCCACCCACGGCAACCCACGCCGTTCCATTCCAATCGGCAGATTTGGCTCCTGCGGGAAAGGTAGTTAGACCCAATCCCACCCATGTAATACCATCAACACTGGTGGCAAGTGAATTATCAACACCAGATCCCATGGCCAACCATATGGTGCCATTCCAAACAACTTTCGAAACGGAAGTGGAAAACACGGCTGTGCCCAATCCCGTCCAAATTCTGCCATCGTAACTGTACGCGAGTGTATTGGTGGTGCCCTGGCCTCCCGCCACCCAAAGTTGTCCATTCCATTCAACACAATTGCATGACGTGGAAAACACCGTTTTGCCCAATCCTTCAAATTTCACACCATCATAACTAAATGCCATGGTATTGGTGGAGCCACTGGTGCCAGAACCACCAACAATAATGGGATGCATAACGTGCGTGGCGGCATGGGGTTGACGTGTCCACAAAAGATTTCCGGTGGCATTTGCCGCCGTCACAGGACCTGTCCAAGTAATACCATTTACACTGTAATACATATTCGTGCCACTAAGTGCTACCCAGGTTGATCCATTCCATACACAACCACTGAATCCCGCACTGCCGCCCAAATTGGGTCCCAAATTGCCGGTCCACGTGACGCCATTGTCGGCACTGAAAACAAGAGCATAATTGGTTCCCCCTCCCGTGGTAGCCAATAAAATACCTCCTTGTCCGTTGAAAGCAATCGCATTCACCGGACCATTGGATGCCACCAAACGATTGCTTTGCCAATTTATACCATCAACACTTACGGTAATCGTGGTATCGGTGACCGTGGATGTTTTGCGACCCATCAAGAAAAACGATCCCGTCCATTCCACCGTCAATCCACCAATGCTGGTGCTTGATTGTTCCGTCCAGGTTTCACCGTTGTAACTATACAAAATTTTGGTGGAGGTGGCGGATCCATCGGTTTGTGCAGATACCACCCATAGGGTTCCATTCCAGGCAATTCCATTTACCGGTTGATTGTTGGTAAGAAAAGAACCCGCATTTCCTGCCGTAATCCATGTATATCCATCATAACTGCGTAAAAGGTGGCGTCCCGTCGACGATAACCCGCCCATCAACCAATACACTCCGTTCCATTTGATTGCATTTACGGTGGATGGGTCACTATTGTAATCCAAAGTTATGTAATTATTTGGTGTGTTGGCTGCCCCAAACAAATCGGCGGTCGCCACGCTTGCGCCACTTCCCGCAAGATTTCCAAAAATAAATTGTTTGCCGTTGAAGCCCACTGTTTTGGCGGCCGTTGCAATATTCGTCGAAATATTCGACCACGTCACACCGTTGTCGCGAGATATCATGTTTCCAGATATCAAGGCGTTGGCGGGATACACAATACGATGGTTGAATTGTTTTCCACTGTATTCGACCGCCGTCACTTTGTTATTGAATATCGTGCTTCCCGTGGTTGCTGCCGTCCAGTGAATGCCATCGTAACTATACGCGATTTTGCCCACGCCTCCATAGGTGCCCGACGCCACGAATTTGTTGACGGCCCAATCGACTTGCACAAAATTGGAACTGCTATCAAACACCGTAGCGCCGAGAGATGTCCAATTCACCCCATCGTAACTGTACGCCAACGTGTTGCTCGCCGTGATGCCACCCGCCACATAGATTTGGCCGTTGTAGGCAATCGACGTGCAGCCCGTCGTCAATCCCGACATGGTGAAGGTATTCCATGAGGTGGCGTCGATGTTGGTGCTATAGGCACTCGCCACATTGCCGGAAGCCACCGTGCCACTGATGATCCAGTTGGCACCCGTCCATGTGATCGCACGAATGTTCGTCGCCGTGAAGGTGAGTGCCGTCCATGTGATGCCATTCAAACTCTTGTACAATTGTGTGTTGGCCGACGATCCATTGCAACCCGCCAACCAAAACAAACCATTCCATTCGAGACCATTCATATCGGGGGTACCACCCAAGGTAATGGTGGCCGCCGACGTCCATATGATTCCATTGTAACTGTAATAAATCACGCCTCCTTTGGTGGTCGCCACAAACATGGTGCCATTCCATTTGACGCGTTGGCCTTCCGACGCTATGCCCGTGCATTCGGTCCACGTCGTCAAATCCAAACTGTAATAAGCGTAATTGCTTGTGGCCGAAATACCCACGATTACCCAGGTGGATCCATTATAGGCAATGTCATTGACACGCGTGGTGAGTGGACTGGTTCCCAATCCCGCCCATCGGATGCCATCCGTACTAAACGCCAAGGTGTTTCCCGATGAATCTCCACCTGCCGCCAACCATTTGGGATTGGTATTCGTGTTACCAAACGTGTACGTCATGGGCAAAGTGTTGTATCCATTCGTCATTGCCAATATGCTATCGTTGGACAACGTTACATTTTGGTTGGTCGTAAACGAGAAATTCGCGCGATTCGTTGTCATGTTGTCAGACACACTAAATTGGGCGACGGGCGCGGTGGCAGGGATGTTTGCACCCGTGGGACCCAATGGACCGGTTGCACCCGTGGATCCCTGTGGGCCGGTGGGACCAGTTTCTCCGGTGGGACCGGTTGGACCTGTTTCTCCGGTGGGACCCGTGGGACCGGTTGGACCCGTGGGACCAGTGGGACCAGTGGGACCCGTGGGACCCGCACTGGCTGTGGGTCCCGTTGGACCCGTTGGACCAGTTTCTCCGGTTGGGCCCGTTGGACCTGTGGGGCCGGTTGGACCCGTAGGACCCGTTAGACCGGTGGGGCCAGTGGGGCCGGTGGGTCCCGTGGGACCGGTGGGGCCCGTGGGACCCGTGGGACCCGTTTCACCAATCGAACCGGTTGGTCCTGTGTCTCCGGTGCCACCATAACCAGTGGGACCGGTGGGGCCCGTTGGGCCCGTTGGACCCGTTTCTCCCGTGGGACCCGTGGGGCCTGTAGGACCCGTAGCGCCGGTTGCTCCGGTTGGACCCGTGGGGCCCGTGGCTCCCGTGGGGCCCGTGGCTCCCGTTGGACCCGTTGCGCCCGTGGGACCCGTAGGACCTGTGGGGCCCGTGGGGCCTGTTTCTCCGGTGGGACCCGTGGGGCCCGTGGGGCCCGTGGGACCGGTGGGACCCGTCGGACCCGTCGGACCCGTGGGACCCGTGGGACCTGTACTTGCCGTGGGGCCGGTGGGACCGGTTTCTCCTGTGGGGCCGGTGGGGCCGGTAGGGCCAGTGGGGCCAGTGGGGCCGGTGGGGCCGGTGGGGCCGGTGGGACCCGTTGGACCCGTAGGACCCGTGGGACCTGTGGGACCGGTTGGGCCAGTGGGACCCGTGGGACCTGTGGGACCCGTGGGACCGGTTGCACCTGTCACACCAGTGGCTCCTGTGGGGCCCGTTGGACCCGTTGGACCCGTTGCACCCGTTTGACCATTGGGGCCCGTGAAACCACGAACACCGGTGGGTCCTGTAGGTCCCGTGGGGCCCGTCGGACCGGTTTCACCTGTATTACCCATATCTCCTGTCACACCCGTAGGACCTGTGGGGCCAGTAGGGCCTGTGGGACCCGTGGGACCGGTGGGGCCGGTGGGACCGGTTTCTCCTGTCGGACCTGTAGGACCAGTGGGTCCCGTTGGACCCGTTTCTCCGGTGGGTCCCGTTGGACCCGTTTCTCCGGTTGGGCCGGTGGGACCCGTTTCGCCGGTTGGACCGGTAGGACCGGTGGGACCCGTCAGACCTGTGGGACCTGTGGGACCTGTTGGTCCGGTGGGACCTGTTTCGCCAGTTGGACCGGTGGGACCTGTTTCGCCAGTTGGGCCCGTGGGACCCGTGGGACCCGTGGGACCCGTGGCGCCCGTGGGACCCGTTGGGCCCGTAGGACCTGTGCAACCCGTGGGACCGGTGGGCCCAGTGGGGCCCGTGGGGCCCGTTTCACCGGTGGGACCCGTGGGACCCGTGGGTCCGGTAGGGCCCGTGGGACCTGTCGCACCAGTAGCTCCTGTGGGACCGGTTGCGCCCGTGGGACCTGTGGGACCCGTGCGACCCGTGCAGCCCGTGGGACCCGTGGGACCCGTGGGACCCGTGGCGCCCGTGGGACCCGTTGCACCCGTGGCTCCTGTGGCTCCCGTTTCACCGAGAGGACCAAAACGACCCACTTGACCATCCGGTCCCTGGGGACCTTGGGCTCCGGTGGGACCCGTGGGGCCCGTGGCTCCCGTGGGACCTGTCACACCGGTGGGACCTGTCACACCAATTTGTCCGGTGGGACCTGTCGGGCCCGTTGGACCTGTTTGACCCGTGGGACCCGTGGGACCCGTCGGACCGGTTGGACCCGTTGGACCCGTCGGACCCGTCGGACCCGTGGCGCCCGTAGCACCGGTGGGACCGGTGGGACCCGTTACACCGGTGGCGCCTGTATTACCAATGTCTCCTGTGGGACCGGTGGCTCCCGTGGGACCTGTTTCACCTGTAGGACCCGTGGGACCCGTGGGACCCGTAGGACCCGTGGGACCCGTGGGACCCGTGGGACCTGTTTCACCCGTAGGACCCGTGGGACCCGTTGCTCCGGTGGCTCCGGTGGGACCTGTGGGACCCGTTTCACCCGTGGGACCCGTCGTGCCGGTCGCACCTTGGGGACCTTGTAAACCGGTGGCCCCCGTGTAACCCGTGGGACCTGTATAACCGGTGGGACCCGTTTCACCCGTGGGACCCGTGGGACCCGTAGGACCCGTAGGACCCGTAGGACCCGTGGGACCCGTTTCACCCGTGGGACCCGTGGGGCCGGTGGGACCCGTGGGTCCCGTTTCACCCGTGGGACCCGTGGGACCCGTGGGACCCGTGGGTCCGGTGACACCTGTGGCACCAATGTCTCCTGTCACACCCGTTACACCGGTGGGACCTGTGGTGCCTGTGACACCAGTGGCTCCTGTGGGACCCGTTTCACCCAAAGGACCAAAACGACCCACTGGACCCATGGGACCTGCCGCTCCTGTCATACCTGTGATACCGGTGTATCCCGTGGGACCGGTGGGACCCGTTACACCGGTTGGACCCGTCACACCTGTTTGACCCGTGGGACCGGTTGCACCCGTGGGACCTGTGGGACCCGTGGGACCCGTGGGACCCGTTTGTCCTGTGGGGCCGGTCACACCGGTTGCGCCAGTGTCACCTAGAATACCTGTTGGACCAGTGGGACCCGTTGAACCGGTGGGACCGGTTTGACCCGTGGGACCTGTGGGGCCGGTTTGACCCGTGGGACCCGTGATACCGGTGGGACCCGTGGGACCGGTAGGACCTGTGGCACCCGTGGCACCAGTGGGACCCGTGGGACCCGTGGGACCCGTGGGACCCGTGATACCTGTAGTACCGGTGGGACCGGTGGGACCCGTTACACCGGTTGCACCCGTGGGACCGGTGATACCGGTGGGACCCGTGGGACCCGTGGGACCCGTTACACCGGTTGCACCCGTGGGACCCGTGATACCAGTGAGACCGGTGGGACCCGTGGAACCCGTGGAACCCGTCACACCCGTTTGACCTGTCGGGCCCGTGGGACCGGTTGGACCAGTGGCACCCGTGGCACCCGTGGGTCCCGTTGGACCTGTAGGACCCGTGGGTCCCGTGGGTCCCGTGGGTCCCGTGGGTCCCATGTCCCCCGTGGGACCGGTTGCACCCGTGGGACCGGTAGGTCCCGTTTCTCCTAATTGACCGGTGGCGCCTGTATAACCTGTGGTGCCCGTGTATCCTGTGTATCCAGTGGAACCTCTTTCTCCTTGAGGTCCCATGTCACCTTGGGGACCCAAAGGACCTTGCATGCCTTGGGGACCTTGGGGACCTTGTTCACCGATGGGACCTACCTCTCCCGTGGGACCGGTGGCGCCGGTGGCGCCAGTTGGACCCATTTCTCCTGTATCTCCTCGAGGGCCCGTGTTACCGGTTTCCCCCGTTGGACCGGTTGCACCCGTGGGTCCCATGTCTCCTTGAGGACCAGTTGCACCTGTCACACCAGTGGCTCCTGTGGGACCCGTGGGACCCGTGGCTCCCGTGGGACCCGTCGCTCCTGTCGCTCCTGTCGCTCCCGTGGGACCCGTCGCTCCTGTCGCTCCTGTCGCTCCCGTTACACCAGTTACTCCTGTGGGACCGGTAGGACCCGTTGCACCGGTGGGACCCGTTATACCAGTTGCGCCCGTCGGACCCGTTGGACCTGTTGGTCCTAGATCTCCTGTGGGGCCAGTTGCGCCCGTGGGACCCGTGGGACCCACATCTCCTGTTGGACCGGTTTGACCGGTGACACCCGTCATACCGGTGGATCCTGTATTTCCTATATCGCCTGTATAACCGGTGTATCCTGTGGGTCCCGTAGGACCGGTTGCTCCTGTATTACCTAATTCACCTGTATAACCAGTAAATCCCGTGCAACCAGTAGGCCCTATTTGACCCGTTGGACCCGTTGGACCTGTGTCGCCTGTTATGGGTGTTGACATGTGTTTTTGTTTTTGTTTTTGTTTGAGAGGTTCTTTTTTTTTTCTTTCTTTCTTTCTTTCTCTTCCAAAAAAAAACTTTTTTTTTTCTTTTTTATTTCCTTTTGAAAAGTGAAAAGTTTTTTTTTTAATACTATTCAATGGTTTTTCTTTTTTTTTTTAAATTTGGTTTGTTTCAATAAAAAAAAATACGCATTCGCATCCATCCATCCACCCATCCTCCTAATCAAGTTGGCGGCGTGGATAAACAAGAACAAAACATGGGCATAATTGGATGTGTTCCTCTTTTTTTATAATAGGGTTGTATCGATGATTGGCTTAAAGAAGTCAATCGTTCTGGTCCCAACGGTCGGCGATTCGGGCGTTCGTCTGTATTTGTGCACAAAGCAAACTCAGAACATGCCGATGCCTTTTCTTTGACGACACCAAATACAATAGGAATATTGGGAGGAATATAACGATCATAATACAAGACATTGTTACTTATAATGGAATTCTCTAAAGAAAATTCCTTGAATTGAACATAATTGTCTTGCGTCAAAACGGGTGCCATCGTCGATTGGCGTTTCAATTGGGTGGCCACACGTTTGTATTTTATGTAATCACTTTGGGACATGCTTTGGTTTCCTTTGGTTCGAAAAACAAAAAAACAAAAAACAAAAAAACAAATGAAAGTTTGAGTGTGTATAAACAGGTGTGTGTGTGTTTCTATAATGTTATGATTATAATTAATATAATATAATATAATATAATATAATATAATATAATATAATATAATATAATATATATTTGTATAATATATATAAAGTTGTTTGTTGTTTGTTGTTTGTTGTTTGTTGTTTGTTGTTTGTTGTTTGTTGTTTGTTGTTTGTTGTTTGTTGTTTGTTATTTGGCGGTATTGCGATACAATTGCTCACACACCAAAGCAAAATTCCAATCCATGCCATTCAAATCCACAATGTCGCCACGATCATTCATCAATTTGATGGACAAACGATGAATATTCACCGGACCAAAATACATGCGGTCTTGATTTTGAAGGGTACCACCAAATTCCGTAAATGTTCCCCCCACTGGACCCGTTTTCAAGGGTATCATCGAAAAGACATCCTTCACATAAGGACCACGCGAATAACTATTCTCTTGGGCTTGCACCGAACGCACCTTCTCTTGGAAAGACGCCAATTGACGCGCCGTATACGTCTTGCCCGGCGTATCGTAATCGAGAGGACGAGGCACCAATTGCTGGGTAGCCGGATCACACACCAATTTGTAGGGTTGCGGCACGATACGCGTCTCCTGCGAACTCACACGCACCAATCCATCGTTTAAATGGTTTTGCAGAAAATCATCCACTACAATCAAGAAATAATTGTACAAATTCGTGTTGGTCGCCGTGTCGCCTTTCAACACACACACATTCGAATGGGTGCCCGTCAAATAGTATTGGAGTGCCGTCGTCCCATACGAATACGTCGTGCCCACATAATCCACCAAATAATAAATAATGAATTCGCGAAAGCCTAAAATCCATCCCAACGTCGTGTCCCACGACACATTTTGGATTTTCTTCCGGACGCCACTCGTGCACGTTATGAAACTAAACGGGTCGTAGAACACCAAACGAAAATCCTTGGTGGTAAAGTATTGGTTGATGTTCAACCGTAATTTGGTGAACAATTGGTTGTTATAAGAAAATAAGGAAAAGGACGATCCATTCGTGATGGGGTTCGCCGCCAATTGCGTATTCAACACGGTCTGCATACGATTGATGTTGTACGAACCGTCGGGCACCGTCAATGTCACGCTGTACAATCCATTGCTGGTCTGCAAACCCACAATCGATGGATCCGGCGAAAAGACGATGCTCCCATTGCTGCTATTAATGGAGATTTCTTGATTGGAAACTGGCGAATTCGACGAAACATCCGAAAAAATCGAAGGTTGGCTCGTCAATGGAAAGGAAACCAAGGCAAAACTCGTAGCGGGAAAATTCAAATTGGTGGCCACATTGGAGGCATCCGTAAAATCCAACGTGTAGTCTTGGTACGATAATTTGTCGTTGACTTCAATCGTCAAATAAAAGCCGGTGGAAGAATTGTAGGTCACACGACTGTTGGCCAAGGGATGATTCCAAGAAGCATCCGGGGGAAAGTACGCCGCCAAACATGCATTCATATGATCCACTAATTTTTGATTCGAGTTTATATTGGCCCCATTTGTCGAAAAATTCACTCGAAATGGAGGGGCATTTTCGTTTCCATTCACAATCGGATTGTTTGTTATTGGCTTTATCAACAAGAAGTCATTGTCTGTCAATTGAATGGAATTTACTGAATAAGGGACACTATGAAATACATTTTTAGTCGACAAATCTACATTGTTTATTTCGGTTCCAAATATTTGGGTAATTATATTCCCAGCCAACGTCGCCGTATACAAATTCGTGCGAAACACGCGATTCACCGATATATTGGCATGGACGAAATTTGATGGGTCCAAAACAAAACTCGAACTACTTGTGTCCAAAGATGCTGAACTAAACGAATCGCCTATCATCTTCAAATACTCCGACAAATTGTTAATTCCCGGCGTCAACGAAATGTTGTAATTGTTCGGATTTGTTGTCGCCGATGCATCGAACGCTTGCAACGAGGCGTCCGTGTACCCCGGACGAGTGCACTTCAATCGAATTATGGTGTTGGCCACCGTTGGAAAATTCGATTGAAGAACGGGCACCTCTCCATACAAATCCGAACATTCCAATACAACATACGATTTGTTATCTATGGTGACGAGGGAATTTCCATAAAAATCCGGAAATTGAAATGCCGAATTCGTTCCCCCTACATATATCGTCGATGTCGCGGGAAACAATACCGCCATTTTCACGTCGCGATGACCCACCATCGGCGCATACGACAATGCATTCATTTTTATCGACATTTCGAAATACGAATTGCCTTGGTACGATTGTTGAGGCGAAGTTGGAACAGAGTTGATCGAAATGTCCCGCCAATACAAACCACTGAAATTGGCGTCCAACACGATGGATGATTTCAACGCTGTGTCCACCACCGTCAAGAGTTGCGCGCGTGTCAATTGGTAGTTTCCCGATGCATCGGGCACAAACCCAAACGCCCCCAGATTGGGGACAATGTCGATGGGAGAGGGCATCAATATGCTATCATACGTTGTATCACGTGTATTATACGACGTCCCTCCTATGTACAAAGCAATCCGAAACGAAAGATTCGACGTGGTTGTCAAAAACGTCGACGATGTATTCGCGGAACTATCCTCCGATGGCGTCGACAATCGTTGCGACATGATACTCGTCCCATAGTATTTTCGTTGATTGAATCCCAGGTACGAACCAATGCTCGCCTTTTGCCCCGATTCATCCGTCGTCGATGACCACGAATTCCCCAAAAATTGCATGTGATAATTCGATTCATTGAAATTTTTGCGAATGTCCACGTGGATTTGGGTTTTCCCCGTGCCACTCGTCGTTGTCGTCGTCACTCCATCATTGAAAATCACTTGCGTATGCCCAAAACTCACATCCGGATGTTGCAATCGCATTTGGGCGATGCCTTCGTTGGTCGCATTCACCAGCGACGTCGCATCGTAGTACCCCGGTGTCACGCTCACTTGATAATCGTGAGCTCCCGTTTCCAATCCGGGCACATTCCCCTTTATATAAAAAAAATTCGCTCCAAAGGCATTCCCCACCGTATACCAATTGTAAGGGATCGTGAAACTATACAATTTCAACGACACAACATCCCGCAGCGGTTCCGACAAATTGAAAATGAATTCCGTCGAATATGAATTGCCCTTATTCTCGCGGTATTGACTGTCGATACTGATGATACGACGAATCGTTTGCGTCAACAACGGATTCAAATAGTCTTTTGTGTAATCCAAGGGTTTCGTCAATAGAGTATCGTTTTCACGATAAGCCGAATCCATCGATAGAACGTTGCCTCGATTTGCCGTGTATTGTTGTTGGGGATTGTTGGGATCCACCAGCACATCTGTTCTCGTATATGTACCACTAGCCATTGTTGTAGTACCCCTACCACCAGTTCCACTTGTGAATCCTTCTCTCATTCCTGATTTTTTGTTGTTGTTGTTCTTGTTCTTGTTCTTGTTGTTCTTGTTCTTGTTATAATGCTCCTCCTCCTCCTCCTCCGAATCAAAAGAAGAAAAAAAATGATCCATGACTTTTTCATAAAAATCCGCCAAACGATCCCCCCATTCATTCCCATACGATTCATAATGTCGTATCAATTGATTTAATTTTGCTTCCAATTCACCGTCCGTTACATTCGGATGCATATCCAATAATTCATATAATTCTTCGTCCGTATAATTCGATACATCGTATTCGTTGTTGTCGTTGTCGTTGTTGTCGTTGTCGTTGTCGTTGTTGTTGTCGTTGTTGTTGTTATTGTTGTTATTGTTGTTATTGTTGTTGATGTTGATGGGTTGTCGGCCTTGATTTCGATTCATTGGGTTTGAGAGTTGTTGTTGTTGTTTTTTTGAAAATGAAACAAAAGAAAAAAAAATATTTATTATTTGTTTCTTTTTTTAAATTTGTTTTTTGAAATTGCTATTTAAATAAATTTTGGTTTTCGTTTTTACATGTGTGCAAGAAAGAAGTATTGTATTATATAAGTATGTTGTTATATGGTAAATAAATAAATAAATAAATATATATAATATATATAT
>Ga0194133_10003954_pt1 | contig 20422 bp, 17 predicted proteins | sample TA2KigOf40mmetaG_FD_155448 | JGI IMG/M metagenome (GOLD analysis project Ga0194133, IMG submission 155448) | Freshwater microbial communities from Lake Tanganyika, Tanzania - TA2015055 Kigoma Offshore 40m | ecosystem: Environmental > Aquatic > Freshwater > Lake | place: Tanzania: Lake...
AAACAATATCAAGATGGGGAGGCTGTATTAAAAAGTAATGTGAAATACAATTTTAATCCAGACCCTAATGATGATTTAAATTAATAATAGGCAATTACTATTCAGAAATATTGAATAATCATGATTAATTATTAAATCTCATGAATTATTCTAATCTAACCAAATTTTACTCCCCTTAAACTCTTCCATGGTAGCATGACCGTCTGCACTTATCCCCTTTCGACGAATCACATTAAAAAATGTCATCCAAAGAATTTTCAGGTCAAACAGAAAGGACTGTTTTTCGACATATTCTACATCGTAGCGGAATTTTTCCTCCCAAGAAATGGCATTCCTTCCGTTTACTTGCGCCCAGCCGGTAATACCGGGCATTACTTCGTGGCGGCGGGCTTGCTCTAGTGTATAGCGATCCAGGTATGCCATGAGTAGTGGCCTAGGCCCTACTAAACTCATATCTCCTTTTAATATATTTACCAATTGCAGGAGTTCATCTAAAGATGCTGAACGTACCCATTGACCAATCTTCGTGAGACGCACTTCATCGGGAAGTGGATTCCCTAAATCATCATACGCATCACGCATGGTTTTGAATTTGATGATGTTAAAAGGTTTTGCCTGATATCCGGGGCGTTTTTGAAGAAAAAATACCGAACCTCTGTTGACTATTGCTAACACTATAATTACACCCAGAATGATGGGCGATAATATAATCAGTAGTAAAGCAGCTGCGAGAAAATCTATCAGCGGTTTAAAAAATTTTTTGTAGAGCTGCAAAATGATTAATTGAAAATTTTACGCAATGCTTCGAAGATTCGATCGAACTCTTCTTCCGTAAGATTGGATCCGCTTGGTAAACACAGACCCTGCTCGAATAAGTTTTCGCATACACCCGAACCATAAAACTTAGCTCCCTCATAAACCGGCTGCAGATGCATAGGTTTCCAAAGCGGGCGTGATTCAATACTCTCCGCCTCCAGTGCCAGGCGAACATCTTCCCTGCTGATACCACCGGTTAATGTTGGGTCAATCAATATAGCCGTTAGCCAGTAATTGCTAAAGTAATTTGAATTTGGCTCTGCTTGAAAAGTGATGCCTGAAATATCCCTGAAAAATTCTCTGTATCGTTGATTGTTTGCTCTGCGTTGTTGCACACGCTCAGTCAATACTTCCATTTGACCACGGCCAATACCAGCCACAATGTTGCTCATGCGGTAGTTGTAACCGATTTGTGAATGCTGGTAATGAGGGGCTTCATCACGTGCCTGGGTGGCTAAAAATCTGGCCCGATCAATGTAGTCCTTATGTTCGGAGACTAAGGCTCCTCCTCCACTGGTGGTGATGATTTTATTACCATTAAAACTTAATGCCGCCATTAACCCAAAGGTTCCACAGGCTTGACCTTTAAAAGTAGAACCTAATGCTTCTGCTGCATCTTCAATCACAGGCACCTGGTATTGTTCGGCAATAGACTGGATTTGATCTATTTTGGCAGGCATACCATACAGATGAACGGGCATGATGGCTTTTACTTTTTTTCCTTTGTAGTCTGCCATTGCTTGTGCTAATGCCTCCGGGCACATGTTCCAGGTATCCGGCTCGGAATCGATAAATACAATATCTGCTCCCTGATAAGTCACTGGATTGGTGGTTCCGCAGAAAGTGAAACTCTGTACCATCACCACATCTTCGGGTTCCACATTCAGCATTCTGAGCGCTAAGTGCAAGGCTGCTGTGCCGGATGTAAGGGCAGCGGTATAAAAAGGGGTAGATGAAGAAAGTGATTCTGCTATAGTGGCTTCGAATCGGTTAACATTGTGCCCCAGTGGTGCTACCCAGTTGGTATCGAATGCTTCTTTTACATACTTCTCTTCAGTGCCTCCCATGTGCGGGGAGGATAGCCAAACTCTACTGCTCACTATGAAACTTTATGGGTTTTGCTGGTATTCCAACTGCTGTACAATTAGATGGCAAAGATCGAGAAACTACTCCGCCAGCACCAATAATTGTATTACTACCAACTTTTAATTGATTTATGATTTTTACTCCTGTACCACAATAAACACCCTCACCTAATTCAACTTCGCCTGAAACATTAACATTAGGCATTAATGATGAGTAGGACCCAATTCTAGTATCATGACCTACGGTACAACCTAAATTCAAAATTACATGATTCTCTATGGATATATCAACAGTCAAAATACTGCCCGCACAAATTATACTTCCCTCCCCAATAGTTACATTTTCTGTACCAATAATGCACGATGGGTGAATCAAAACAGGGAACTTAACCTTATCGTTTTTAATTGATAAAAATATCTTTGACTTTATCATAGGGTCACCTATAGCGATTACCAAGTAAAGTTCTTCAGGATAAGTGTTTAGCTCTTTTATTCCTCCCAACACATGATTTTTACCAATTACACAACCTTTTTGCTTAGAATCGTCAAAATATCCAATAAAATCATAAAGCTTACTATGTTGATTGATGTGATTAATCAACATACATACTTCCCTTCCAAATCCACCTCCTCCATATATTGCAATGTGCTTCATAAGCGCAAATGTAAAGAAAAATAAACTATTCCTTAACTAATACTCATAGTCCTCTTATAAGATAGACGAAAAATAAAAACAATAAAGAGCATTATGAATAAATTAAGATCAAAAATAAAACTAAATAAACCCGTAACAGACAAATCTTTATAATGTATGATTACGTAACAATATAAAACCAATAGAATCATACTCCTTTTTGCCTTCGAATAAAATACAAAATCGAAATAAATAAATATACTGCTCACAAATAATAAACTTACCAAAATCCCTGTGTAACCAAAATTAGCATACATCTCGCCCCAAAACATAAATGGCATTGTCCCAACAACGCCAAGTGACTCACCAAATTCATTGTAACCACTGTAATTCATGACAAGCTCTGTCAATGGAATCGGATCATGAGGAAGCAATCCCCCAGGATTTGGAAAACTTCCTCCTAGTAAAAAAGGATGATGCCATGGGAATAATTCTAAATAAAAAATACCGGGAATAATCTGACCAACTAATAGACGATCTAAGATTCCTACAATAAGAATATCATAAGTATCCGCCGGCATAAATAAAGTATATGTGCAAATTATCGCTAAAAATGAAAAGGAAAAAAACCTAAATATTGGAGTAAAATCCATGTAGCCATTTCTCTTGATTATTATAAATAATATAAAAATTAAAAGAAAAAGGTCGATTATACTACCTTTTTCTCCAGTCAAAAGAGATGTGAAAATTAATAAAGAAAATGAGAACCAAAATAGTACTTTACTATTCCTAATCTTGTGATAATGACTTAATGCAAAAAATAAAGCCACTAAAAAAAACAATCCGTCTCTTAAAAAGAACTTAAACCAGTGGTAATTATTAACCATGTTCCCGGCATTATTACGGAGTACCGCGAGTTCCACAATATTCGCTCCCTTAAAAGCATTCACTAATGGAAGATTAGTAAAACCGACATGATGTATGTAATTAGTAAGCACAAGAAATATTACGGCGAGAAAATATTGGCTTAATTTGTAAAATTTCAGTACACCCTTAGATATCTTCATAAGTTGAGGTAAACTTCCTTTTATGTTCGAACGAAACGCATGAAAACTAATAGCATACGCTAAAACCAAAAACCAAATAACCAAAGTATTCAAGTGAAATAAATTATCAATTCCGCTCTTTAAATGAAGGAGCGATCCATAGGAAGGCGTGATGAAGTTAAAATAATATAAATACCCAAAGCCTAAATATTCAAAGGTCAAAGAGAATACAAAGAATACAAAGAATACAGAAATCTTTTTCCAAAAATCCGGAATAGTTGATAAAATAAGTATCCAACCAATTATTGAAAAATAGAAAATAAAAATCAATCTAAACCAATTTGATGATAAAAAGTCTTCGGATAAAATGGTAAGAATAAAAATAACTAACGTTATAATGTCTCAATAAACAAGTATTACATTTATAAATTATCATAAAAACAAATTCGGAATTTTACTAATGTTGTAAAGATGTGACTGAATACAGTCACACCCCATACAACTTTCCTTTATCAAAAATTATACAATTTAGGTATCTCGTTAATTCGTTTAACCACAGTTTCATAATCTAGCCCTACTGCCTCCAAATACCAAACAATATTCTGGTATCTCGGTTTATTCTCTTCTTGAACTAACTTTAACGCCGTTTCGCGATCTATTTGACCTTCACGTATCTGGTTACTTCTAAATGTATCATGCTCTGAAAAACCGGACACTGTGTAATATATATAATTATAAAAAGCAGCAGTTCCATCACCAATTCGCCATGTTGTTGACGTATCGGGCGCCATTTCAAATCCATATTGATTGAGTATAACTTCATTAATTATATTCTCATCCCAAACATAATAATCAAATAAATGATAATAATCCGACTTCTTGTGAAAACTGCGGTAATATTCACCTAGAAGCGTATCAAAAATACTTTTATTGAAGTATCCAGGGCTTTTTAACATTGCCTTGAACCTCAATATTTGATAATTTAATTGTTTTTTCATTCCATTGGAATAAACTTTATCCTCTAAAAAGTCCGGTTTTACTCCCAAAAATCCCGCTTTAAAGTGTGTAACCTCTAATGGGTTTACACTCCACAAGTCCAAAGCAATCCCCGTCTGCCTCTTAATATCCTCAACATGTCTAAAAAAATGCTTGTCACCCGCAGTAAATATATTTACCATCCCGAGATCTGGATTATTTAACCACGCAACCAAATTTTTTCTCACATTCTTTCTTTTCCACTCAATATTATCTGCAACAATAATATTTTCTACGCCTAATTCGGAACACATCCTACTTATATTTCTTCTAGCTAGATCAGTTACCATACCCCAATCATAAGTGTACGTTATGGGCCGCATACCCAATTCCTTTACCGCTAAATGCAACCCGAAGCAACTATCCCTTCCACCGCTAAATGGTACAATGCAATCATTACCCGAACTCCTCTTATATTTTGACAAAAGTTTTTCTAAATCACTAATTGGCTTAGGGTTGTTTCTGATCTTATAATTTTTACAATAATTACAAACCCCATCATGATCAAATGTAATAAAGGGCATCGTTTCCGGTAAAATACATTTTGTACATCTTCGTAAATTTGGTAGGTCAAATTGTAATAATTTTTCTTTTCCGTTTAGGACACCAAGCGAAGGGATTAGATCTAAATTACGAGTATTTGTCTCATCAACCCTTACTGTATAATTCTCTACTATTAGGTGTGAGCTAATGTCAATCACAAATGGCTTAAAAACCTGGCTAACACCTGTACAATTTAATTTATCTAACGGATATTTTTCCGATGAAATAACTAACGCCCCCTTCAGATTACCCTTGTATAAACTTCCATTGTTTGAGAACATAACAATACTATTGTCTTTCTTTGAAAACAGAACAGCAGATATGGTTCCCTTACATAGATCTAAAACCTTTTCTACACTTTCCAAAATGGTATGCCCTTTATCTCTCGATTCTTGGAACACTCCCAAAATAGCCTCACTATCAATTTGTAAAACTCTGTTCTTCGATATCGTATCAAACACGTCTTGGTCATTAACAATAATACCATTATGAACAAGAATATTATTATCAATTACCACTGGCTGATTATCTTTAAGACCATTCGTAATAAGTCTACTGTGGCCAAAACAAATAGTTGAAAATTTAGCATCACTAAATTTTAACACAGAAGTCAGTTGAATGTCTCTCTTAATTACAGAGAAATTGCCATCCTCTACAATCACATAGCCACTAGAATCCTTTCCTCTACGCTCAGAATGCTTCAACAAAAAGTGAAAATCTTCTTTACTTAAAGAATGCTCAATAGTTTTCTCTGATGGGCTAATAATGCCAAAAATACCACACATAGTTTATTTTATAATTTAATTAAAATTTTATGTAAATCATTTGCCAAATTCTTATAAGAACGATTCTTTAAAATCCATTGTCTTCCTCGCTTACCAATAGCATCTCTTTCACTCTCGCTTAATTTACTAATATAATCAACAACATCTTTAACGTGTTCAGAATCATTGTGAGAGATAACAAAACCGCATTTGGCCTCGTTTATCATAGATAATAACCCAGTAAATTCAAAGAGAATGACTTTTCCAGAATACATGTAATCAACTAACTTATTTAAAGACTGACCATAATCCCATAAGCTCAAAGGTTTACCAGCAAGATATAATATATCAGCCTGTCTAATAATTGAATTAACCTCCACAGCTGGCACTTTTCCTAAAAAAATCAAATTCTTATAACCAGCGGTTTGCGTAATGTATTTTTCCAACAAAGGGCCATCCCCAAGAATAAAAAATTGAATCGATTCATCATTCCGAAATATTCGTGTCATATCAAAGAAATTTTCCAAAGCGTTTGAAACACCTATGGAACCAGAGTAAATAATTTTAAGTTTACTCCCTTTGTAAAAATCCTCCAAATTAATTGGACTATGTCGCTCGGTTGCTTTACGAATGTCTTCATTAATTCCAAAAGGTATAGACTCCGCATTTATCTGAACCTTAAAATACTTAATAATTCTCTTACTATTAATGTATTCTTTTATACCTGGCATTGTTCCAATAATGAGGTCAGAATTTATATATAGAAAATTTTCCACCATTCCCATGATGATTATAAGCGGATTAAACTTTGAAAAATTTCCCTCTTCGATTAAAGTAAGGGGCCAAATATCCCTAACTTCAATTACAAACTTTTTTCCATAATACTTGGATAAAATAAAACCGGTAATCAATGATAAAAAAGACGGACTACTGGCATAAATAATGTCATAATCAGAAATCCGGGACTTAAAGTATTTAAAAACCTTTATTTCGTAATCTATCCAACTAAATATCCGAGCGATTGACTTGGCTTTCTTGTATGAATACGTTTTTAAAAAGCAGATGTTAAATTTTGAATTGACAACTAATTTAGATACTTTATGTTCCAACTCTAATGAACCCAAATGACCAAGAGAATCTGAAGCAACTACATCTATTAAAACATTGTCTATTCTCGAAAGCTCTAAAAAAAGGTTGTACGCTCTACCGCCGTAACTATGTTCAGAAGTTGGGACAAAATACTTACACAAATAGATAATTTTCAAATCAAACTTTTTTTAATTCCAATAAAGAAACTATTTGAATATACTTATTCAATAAAATTTCAGAATGATAATTCCAGCTAAATTGTTCCAGATTATGATTAATCTTGTCTCGTGAATTTTTAAAATCTTCTTCAATTCTCAATACAACATCTACAATACTTTGAACATCCCCAGATATAACGTACCCCAGATTATAATTCAATGTCGCTGCTTGTATCTCTGGTAAACTTGAAGAAATAATTTTTAGATTACTGTTTAAATAATCATAAAACTTATTCGGCAATGATAGATAATCACTGTAAGAAATTGGCTCTAATAAACACAACCCGTAGTCACCAGAACTCGCTGTACTAATCAAATCTTCAGGTGTCAACGAGCCATAACAATGAATTCGGTTGCAACTACCATAGTCACGTATAAGGTCTTCTAATTCGCCATAACCAATGAAAACTACGTGTGAAACTAATTTAGTACTTCTAAATGATTCAAGGATATTAGTAATACCCCGTCCATCTATAAACGCCCCAATAAAAATAAATAATGGAATATCATTAGGAATATTATAAACTTCTCTTAAATCAACACAACTAGTGATATCATTTGAATTAATATTAAATTCATTACAATTGGAAACAAGTAAAGTATCCTTATTTCCATGATAAAACTTGTAAAAATCTAATATGCCCTGCGATACAGATATAAGAAGATTAATCCGCGACCATGTAAACGATTCAATAAACTTGTTGGTTTTATTAACAAAGCGTGCTGACGATCTCATAAAATTTAACTCATGGGCATCATAAATTAAATAAGAATTAAACATTTTTGAAAGCAAATATCCAGCCAGTAGAATTGTTGTATCGTGGCAATGTATAATCTTAGGTTTCAATTTAAAACCCATGAAAACAAAACGAGCATTAATTTCTACAAATGTAAACAAGTAATATATGATATTAGGGGCTATCCCTTTAAGCTTTGAGGAAATTAAATTTATATTAACTTCATTAATTCTATTTTTATCAAGTTTACCATTTGGAGAGTATGAATTATTCCAATGAGCACCGTATGCATAGATTTGATAACCATTATATTTACTTATTGCATTCAATTCTTTTATTATTCTGTAATCCCAAAATAAAGAAGTATGTGTAAGGTGTAATACTACCATGAAATTAAAAATTTTTAAATCAACTTTTTACTGTTTAATGGATACCTTAGAAAGCGTACAAGTAAATTTATTATTAGAGAAAAAAATAACCTTAAATTTCTTGAGGTAATAGCTTTTTTCATTTGAGATAAAAAAATATCGATATAAGTACTTGATTTGCAAATCACTGGAGAAAAAGAATCATTCAATAATGCCTCCCTGAAAGTAAAAATACCATCGTATCCTATTATTACATTGCGCAAGGTAATTGGAATGTGGGAGTCTGATGCCCATAACATTGGTTTTTTAAACTTCTTGGCGAGTAGATAAGACTTATAATTATTTTTAATTGATGACCTGCTATTAAAAACTTCAATGGCATCTACGGAAGATGCGAGCAATTCAACATCTTGATGACCATCATATGGGTGAGGCAAAATCAATATACCACCATGACTTCTAACTTCGTCGACAAAGTCTGGCCAATTTAAATTAACAATTTCTTTAGAAATATAAGCCGCAATTACATCACCTTTATTCGTCTTATACTCAGCTGCAACAGGTACTTCAATGTTGACTTTACTCACAGAGAGCAATTTTGACAATTCTATAGAACCTTCTATCGTATCATGATCAGTTAATATCATAAAATCTAACTGATTTTTTTTTACAAAATCAGTTAAGGCAGAAAATGAATTCAATCCATCAAATGACTTTACACTATGAACGTGGAAAACACCTTTTTTCATATTAGCCGTATATCAGCTTTTTTAAATTCAAAAGTATCTTTATAAAATCTACAAATATATTCTTGCAGAAAGATGTTCTTGACTTTGGTTTGAAGTAATTCCCCACTGCTTTTAAATTTCTTGTTTTGATTAAGTTAATAATATCTCCATCTAATATCCAATAAAATTCAATACCCACCTGATAATTTTCTTGTATTGTCTCACTTCTCCCTGATAGATAAATCTGAATTAAAGATCTGCCAAACGATAAGCCAGCTGCATAGGACAAATCTAATGATCCCCAAAACTTCGGATTTAGCTCTATTAAATAATATACATAATTTACTTTATCAAATTTGAACTCTATCATTAATGGACCAGACCAATTCAAATATTCAATTATATTTTCAGAAATAGAGTGTAAAACAGGACAATAGATAGATTTTGCAGCAGTACTAGATCCTCCGCTCATAGGAAATTCTCTAATGCGCTCGTGCATGTAATAAGTACATATTTTGCCGTCCTTCGCAATACAAAAAAAACCTCTACCAATGCCTTGCACTTTTTTTTGGGCCAGTAATTCAACACCAGATTTCAATAGATTATCAATCATTGAAAATTCCACATCGTTTTCACAAAAATTCTGGTTAATATATAAAGGATCAAACTTACATTTGGCTTCATTTTTTGACTTAACCACAACCTCGCTTTCTGCACAAAATTCCTTTAAATCTGATATTGAAGCAACTACCATAATCTCCGGATAATTAACTCCATCAATGCAGTTTAGCTCAACTAATCTATCCTTATTAAAAGCAATATCTAAAATTTCTTTACTCGGCAAAAGTGCAAGATCTCTGAAATACTCTGAACATAATCTAACTGACGACCCACCAACTGGAATAATAATATCTGGTTTATACTTTTCAACAACACCTACAAAATCACCGCCACAATATTCTTTACAAAAACCATAAAGTTTAGCAATTACACGATACTTATCGCTGTATCCAATTAAGTACAGGTTATCATATTGAGACAACTCCCTTTGAAGGGCTATTGAATGTTTAGTACTAATATCGGTAATTAGAACTCTCATTTGACTAATGCTCTAATTTACGCTTAGAGCAATAACTTAAGACTTCAGAATAAAGATCTTTTCTTTCTTGATTATACAAATCTGAATTATGCCATAACATAGAAAAATTACCCCCAACTGAATAACATTTATCCACCATTTCAATAATATAATCTCGAGCCTGCTTATAGTTAGAAATGTTAGAGTAACCAAGAACACTACCTTCCATTATTATCAATGGATGTATTTCGATATTAAATTCTTTTAAATTCAAAATGTCAAATGCTTTATAAGGCAGGCAAGTGCCAGCCCGAAAACCACCTGTTTCATGAAAAGTCAACGTATTATCATACAGCTGATTCACTCTATCAAGCTGTGTCAATGTGTTATAGAAATCAATCCTCAAATAATGCATCCGTCCTCCCTTAATATGCTCTATACCCATTCCATATAAAAACGCGTTCAGTGCTTTAAATTCAGAAGCAATTCTTCTCTTTACGGAAGCACTGTAACTGTAATGAATTCCAACTTCATGTCCGCGATTATTAATTTCCAGAACTAATGACTTTACATGACACGAATTTAATTTATAGCAATAATCATATCTAAATGAGGTATCACCTGGAATAAAATAAAATCGACTTATAATACTATTCTTCTCGGACACTTCCATCAACCATCTAAATGTATTGCTATCCTCATTCAACAAAAAATCACCCTTGTTTAAAAAATATTTTACTACTTCACTCGGTCTTTTAAAGATACCAATTAATAATATGGGCAATCTTCTTAATAATGGAACTGATTCATATTTTGAAATTACATCAACATCATGACTAACCTCAAAAGTAAAGGATCTTTCCGTCGTTTCAAACCCCCTGCTCTTTAATAAATTCCTTATAAAAACAATCCATTCATCTATAATCGGTCTTTTGTAAAGATTATCAATTCTTAAGTGAGACTGGCGCAGTTCAAACCTCCCATGTTTTTCTGTAGAAACTTGTCCATACTCTTCAATACGGTTTAAAGCCCAAACAATATAGGAGGGCAAATCATAATTGATGATCATTAAATTAGACGTATCTACTTTACAAAACCAGTTACAATAATCAATACCATAAAGTACTAAATCTGTTTTTATCAATTCACCGAGCTCATAACCTTCTAGATACTTATTGGTAACATAATAAACATGATCTGAACTTTTAAAGAATTCTCGTCTACCCGCATCGGTAAAGGTTAAATTCATAAGCAAATTGTCTTGTTTAAATATAAAATGAAAAGCTCCGCTTGAATAATGAACTAAAGGTTTTATACCAAGACGTTCAAAAAAAAATTGGGTCAACCATTTCTTTAACTCATTGCTAGATAACACTTTCTCGAAATATTCTAGGTCAATCTTACTTATTTTCATCTCAATTTAAAAAGCTTCTGAAATAAATTAATAAAAATCCCAATTGTACCAAATACATCATCCTTAAAGTCAATATTACTGCCCACACGTGGATCAAAGAGATCCTTAAGAAATTCCTTTAACCTATTTATACTTTTAAATGAAGTTTGTAAATCACCATGCAAAGGCCAATGAAATTTATGAGGACTTATATTTGCATACCTAAATCCTAATTCCTTTTCTAAAGAAAGATGTATGTAGTCGACCGGAAAATTTGCTCCACAATGTATAGCTAACTCGATAGACCCCCAAAATTTTGGATTAATTTCTAGAAGATACATCTTTCCATTTTTATCTTCTTTAAATTCAACCATTGCAATTCCATTCCACTTTAATGACCTCAATAGTTGAAGCCCTTTTTCTTCAACATCATTATTATGATCATATTGAGCAGCCACACTCATACCACCGGTTACTGGATATTCACGTAATCTAATATGTTGGAAAACCCTTAATGGTGAGCCATCCTTAAATAAAGCAAAAAAACCTCTTCCAGGTCCGTCAATAAATTCCTGTACCAAAGGAAATTCGTTAGCTTTTCTCCAATTATATTTGTTACACAAGGATTTAAATATTGTTACAAATTCTGATTTTGTAGTTGCATATTTAACTACATTTGCACCCATTTCCAATCTCGCCTTTATCACAATTTTATTAGCAAAATCATATTGAAAGCTTTCAAGTTCTTCCCATGATGAAAAATACCATGTTCTTGGGGTATCGATCCCCAATTGCTTAGCTGTTGCCGCCGTCAATTCCTTTGAAAAAGCCGTGTAAAAACTATCCGTTGGAGGCAGAGACACTCTCATACCGTTTTTTTCTAGTAATTGTCTAAATTTTACACAAACTAAGTTTGCAAATGAACCTACTGGTAAAAGAACGTCATAACTGCATTCTAAATACACATTAATAAGCCTATTAATGTAATCGGAGTCCTGCAGCGCAACAACCAAGTGTTCCGAAACACAATACTTTGAAAAACTACTCAAAGAACTCTTTCTAGCAACAATTACGCCAACTTTAAATCCTTCTTTACCTAAAGCTCTTACAATTCCTAAGGTGTGTTTTTGATCTCCATCCGTAACTAAAACTTTTATATTCACAACACAATAACTTTAATATTCGGAATAAATTTAAATATTTTTAACTAGACTGGGTACTAATAAATGATTAATTGCAATCGTGTTACATACTAGTAGATTAATACCAGCAAATATTCAGTAGAAAAAAATGGCTTGTTCTTTTTTCAATAAAAGGGTATTTTCAAACATATAATCTGATATTGAAATTAGGTGATTTTATAATGAAGCAAACAATAAATCTCATAATTCAGTTATCAGAAACCAACTTTTAATTGCAGTCTTGACATATCGTTCAAAATAGAATCAATAATAATAGAAATCAAAAGTTATCTATTGTAAAACTATATAAAGAATTATCATTCACATATTCTGCACATTTAGTCCCAATCTATCTGAACGAGTACCCAATAACCACACAATAACATAACTTAAAGAAATACCTTCTATTTCATTAATAAAACTAGCAACCGTAAAACTTTATACAGATAAATTTATCTAACGACCTGAAAATACCACAAGTTTAGAACCATCAGCAATTTTGAATTGAATGAATGAGTGGAAAATGTAATAGACACAATAAGTAGCCGTAAACAAAATAACAGCCAATTCGTAATTCTGATAGAAACCACCAACCACAAATGATAAAATAGAAAATATCAGTCGAAAAACCTGTAAAAACAAATCTATTTTTTGACCATTAACAAATAATATAGTATCAGCCATTGGTGTTGAAAGTAATTGAAAAAAAACTAACACGGATAAATAAGAAGCCATTTTACCTGCAATTATCCATTTCGCTCCAAAATAAATCGAGAATAACCATTTACTACCAAACATAATTATTAAAACCGGCAGGATGCTTATTATTAATAATTTTTGAAACGTTTTTATGTAAAGAACTTTGCAATTCCCATTTAAATTATATTCTTCAATAGCCTCTTGTCTATATACAGTTGCTATTGAATTTCCAAGAATAGAAAATGGTAACGAAATCATTTTTGTTGCTAAAAAGAAAAAACCCGCAATTGCTTCATCAAAATAATAAATTAACAAAACTGTTGGCATTTGAGCGCCAATTTCCCCACTTAAGGTACTTGGCAAGGAGTATAGTGGGAAATTTTTATACTTTCTAATCAATATCCTTATTCTATTAAAATTAGTAAGCCTAAGAAACTTCTTCACACTGTTAAAATACAAAATTGTCATTATTGAATATGAAAACATCAAACTAAGAATAAGTCCAATACTTTTAAAATTGAAAAAGCCAAATAATATATTAAAGAATGAAAGTAGAAGGGGGTTAAGTATTCTTAAGAAATTTAAGCCTTTAAAGTTTTTTATTCTATTGAGCCAATGCAAATAGTTTTGATATAATGAAATGGTAAATACTATAAATGGAATAGTCAACAGCCAACTGTCTAACCCCTTAAGATTTAAAGAAACAATTATGTTATGTTTAGTTGCGAGAATTAATAAAAATAAAAATAATGAGAAGACTGCACTTATTGAAATTGTTATTACAAATATCCTCTTTGAATCTTCCAGATTTTTTGGGATAAATATTGCCAAGTCAAATCTTGCCGATGCTAGAGTAACACTTATTGACACAATTGACATATATAAACCAAAGATTCCATAATCTTCAGGTGAATAAATCCGAGTTAATATTGGAGCAGTTATTATTGGAATTATTTGAGATATAATAGCTCCAAAAGCAACAAATATAATATTCTTAATGTACGGGCTCGGGGTTAATATTTGCCTTAAGTTTGTTACGATCAAGTCTGTTTTCGATAATTTCACTGGATTATTTATTCGAAAATAATTTTTCAATAAAAAAAGTAATCCAATGAAAGATAAACCCCTTTGGATTGTAGACGCTTGACCCATAGCAATCATGACATCTAGAATCATCACATCTTATAATTTCTGGATGTTTTTGCAGTATTTGAAAAAATATTTCATAGGATTTCTTTGTATCAATTAAAGCTGAATTAGAATTGCCAGTTTTTAAAATATTAATCGCGCCGTTCTTAAAATGATGTCCTAATAGCTTATAAGCTCCGGAAGCACATCCTCCAATATCATGCCTCGTAAACAGTTTTTTTTCTCCATTGCGATTATAAAAATATGTCTGCACATAACCAGACATCCAATGTTTGGAAGTATAACCTAATTTTTCCTGAGCAGCATGTAGTGCCATAGGGGCTAATCTGAAATCATTAAAACATCCTAACATCAAGTTTTTCCCCCCTAGTTCAATGACCTTTAAAATAGGGCTATAACTAGAACTATGTTCATCATGATTCTTTACAATATACTCAGCATATCTCCCAATAGCTATCACGGAGTTGGTAGGATGGCTACTCCTTAATGTTCTTGGGTACTTTAATAAATGATTACTCAAACTACCTGAAGTAGAGTCAATATCTTGATTAAAAATAATTTCAGGTTGCTTTCTAAACCGAGTAAAATATTTTGTGTAGCTTGGGATTACAATTGTCCCATCATCACCTATTAAAGAAAATAACATATCTACTATGTCATCAAGTGTTTGTTTTCGATTTTTGTTAAAGTAACCTAATTTCATTAAATCCGCTGCTATGAACAGCAAATCACCAGACTGAACACCCAATTCAGACAATTGACGACTCAAAGAATTGATACTAACAACGTCTTTACTCACTAAAATATAAATTTAATTTATTACAAAAATTTATGCCACGAGATAATCTATTAATACTCAACTTAATATTAATTGATTTCAATAGTTCGGGACAAATTACTCACTAAATCATATCCATCCCATATCAAGGAAAAATCCATTGTTCTTCCCACAGGAACGATTCTATCAACACCTAATGGTTTGCTTCTTTTTAACCAATTCTCCAATTCCTCTTTTGAAAAACCTATATATCCAATGGTTTGGAATTTTCGATTGATCACTGGCGACAATTCATCAAGAGACAAAACATTAACCTCGTTAAAATAACCACTTCCGCATTTAAACAGATCAATATCCCTATGTACAGACCAGTTTTTAACCCTCCATATATCATTTGTACATTGTGGCCCCTTTTCAATATCACCAAAAGTTATAGCCTGAGCATAAAAGGTTGTAAGTTTCTCCACAGATAGAATTGGCTGCAACTCGAATTTTTTTTCCAGCAAAATTTGTTGCAGAATTTTCCAAAATTCTCTTTGTGCATATTCAACATCTATACTTGAACCTATCCAATAAATGGTTTGTGGAGATGTACATGCATTTTGATCAAACAAGTATGTATCATTATAAAAATCTATTGCAATTTTTCCTTTCTCCAGGACTTTTAAGTATCTCTCAGCATTAATAATCGATATTGAATACCTATCAGAAAATGTTACTTCAGTTGACTTAGGAGGAATAGGAGATTTACGAATTTCGTTTATTGTATAATCTCCTCCCCAAATAATCCTTACATCACAAATTGAAGAGAAAAATTCTGTTGCACTACTCTCACGACTATACCTCACCATGAATACACGTTTCGAAAATATTGATTTGTAATTTTCGCGCAACAAAACCGTCTTTATTGCATTTATTATCAGATCAACCTGCTCATAGTTCTTGGATGGAATCCTCACAATATTGATATTGCCTGTTACCAATCCTGCAAAAAAACTGTAAGCAAAATTTACCGGGACATTCCCAGGAGTGATGTGGAACAAAAGTCCTCTTCCAATTCGATATTCCGAACCAGTTTGATGGATTCTTTTGATTGCACTGAGATTTGCCTTTCGGCAATAGAATGCAAAAGTCGCAACATCTGGAAAAGCCCTGATACTTGAAGATTTTAACAAGAGTTCTGAAATGTCGGATAAAAAACTTAAGATATCTTCCGAAAAAACGTCATGAGACGGCTGAGTCAACAACTCCTCAGCCAACTCAAACTTATCACCTAATAAAAACTCAACTTCTTCTAGAACTTTCTCCATAAGTATCACTACAGCCTCTTACTTCTGCATTTTTTAATCGTCCATTCACTTTAAAATACTTTCCTTTACGTCCACATTTACATTCATCTTCACCCAATATTACCCCTATATCTTCAGTTAGAATTGATTGTCCAGGATAACTAATTGGAAGTAAGGAAAGTAATTGAATAATTCCCTCAACTCCATTTCTGCATACAGAAAAATCCTTAGGATCCCGAACAATAATATCTGAATATTCCGAAGTGTGCAAATAACCTTCCTCACACTCCATATGAATGGTTCCAGTTTGTTCTACCATTCCATAATAGTCGTGAATCCGATTTAATCCGCAAACCGAATTCAACTGACTCTTAAAAGTAGCATTATCAACTGCTTCTAAAAACAATTTTTTCCAACCCCCACCATGAATTAATACAGAATTTGACAAATCAAACTTTTGAGTTGACTTCATCAACTCACGGTAGAAATGTTGGTATACAATAAATGTAAAGCCAAACATAAAAATTGTCTTAGCCTTATTCTCTTCAACAAATTTTTTAAGGCCGTCCAAGTTCAAACTCATATCATCATTGAGAGCAAAAAGTCTTTTTGAAGCGAACAAAGAAAAACCCGAAATACCGGCAGCCCTGGCAGAAAATTGATTTCTATTTTTAATTGTAGCTTCACAATCAATGATTATCATTGGAACCCTTGTGTTTCCTAAATAGTTAGAAACAATTCTGCTTAGCATTTGTGTTTGCAACGCTGCTGTTTGCTTGTCCAAAAAAATCTTCGAAACAGCTTGACCTGTGGTTCCAGAAGATGTCATTGTTTTAAAAACTTGCTCTTTAGATACACTAGCTAATTCAAACATTTTGAACAAACGAACCGGAATGAACGGCAAATCTTCTATTGAGTTAACATTTTGTTTCTGATAATTTATAGCAGACATCATTCTACTAAACTCAGCACTATGGTGACAATGATGATCGAATAACTCCATGATATGTTTTAAGAAAAACGCCTGCTTTGTTTTTTTATCATAAGTATATAAAGGAATTTCTGCCAAATTTAGTTTTTCAATATTTTCCATAAATCAATCTGACAATTTAGAATACAATGTTTTGCCTGATTTACTTTTAGGTATCTCCTCAATGATTCTAATATCAAACACACTAAAATGGATCCCCAGTTTTTGGGTAAGAAAAACCTTTACCAGATCATTGTCTTCCGGTTTTAAAATATAAATAACAAGTGCATTATCTTTCCCTGTACATGCCGATTGAACCCCTCTATCTAACAGTAACCTTTCAAGCTCATCTAGATTTACCCGATTGCCAAAAAGTTTGATGAAACGTTTGATTCTTCCAACAATAAAATAAAAGCCGTCATCATCAAAAAAAGCAATATCCCCAGTGTATAAAATACCATTATTAGCATTACCAAGTGCAAGATCCTCCTTACAACCAGCATACCCAAGCATTACATTAGGGCCTGTGTATACTAATTCTCCCGAAGTCCTAGATTGTTCAAGTTTGTTACCTTTTTCATCAATGATATGGAACCTGCCATTGGGTATAGGGATACCAATACTCCCTAACTTATCTATATTATACTGGGGTGGCAAATAACTTAATCTAGCTGTGCCTTCTGTTTGGCCATACATCACAAAAAAACGAATTCCCTTATTCGCCGAAAATTGGTCAAAATATTCTATGTACTCATTTGACAACTTTCCTCCGGCTTGTGTGAGAGTTTTTAATGATGGTAAATCAGTACTCAGAAGCTTAAATTTTTTGAGAATTTCGAAGGTATATGGAACTCCTGAAAGAGATGTTACATTAAATTTTTTAAACAAATCCCAAAACCCGCGCTGTGCAATGCTTTCCATAGTGATAACCACCGAACCTCCAACTAATAAATGAGTATTAATAATAGAAAGGCCAAATGAATAATTCATTGGTAGGCTGCTAATTGCTCTTTCTGAATGATCTAAATCAAGATACTCAGAAATCGAGGAGGCATTTGAGAAAAGGTTATCATATGACAACCTTACCAACTTAGGGCTACCTGTTGTGCCGGATGTTGAAAGGAGCAACGCTAATTGTGGATGCAAATTTAAGGTGCATTGTTGATTGGATTTTAATAAAGTATAATTCCTGAAATGTTGCTCAACTATATAATTTTCAAAACCCGAGTTCTTAATTGAAGGGGTAAATATATAATCCGCACGATATTCTTTAACAAGGTCTTTCAAAAGACTCGAATCAGATTCTGAATCTAAAAGTATCGAGACTATCCCCCTTTCAATGGCATTGATATAAAAGAAAATGGATTCGTATAGGTTTTGGCACAAAAGAATGACTAACGATCTAGAAGGGATTGATGAAAATATAGCTTCTCCATCTGTTAGAATTTCGTGCACGAAATGGACTCGTCCGGTTTCTTCAATAATTGATCCACGAGGATTAAAGAAACTTAACTGACTACTCAAAATATTTATTTTTTAATCTTGTAAGTACCCCTAAATTATAACAGTAATATTTAGAGCATAATCGTTTTTAATTAGGTTTATTTCCCATTCATAAGGGGTTTAGTTCCCCAGTGATTCATGTGGTCTTCTTTTGTTATATTCTTCAATCCATTCTTCCGTCAACACTCTTACTTCGTTTAGATCAAAGAACAAGTAAGCATCTAAAATGGCTTCTCTATACAATCTGTTCGTTCGTTTAATATATCCATTTTGCATAAGCTTACCTGGGTGGATAAATTTAAGATTAATGCCTTTATCTCTTCACCATAGTTAAAAATCTTTTGAAGTAAACTCAGGACCATTGTCTGTTCGTATAGATACCGGCTTACATATTTGTTCAATGATCTTATCAAGCGCTCTTATTACTCTCCGAGAAGATAGTAATGTATCTACTTCGATGGCTAATAATTCTCTGGAACAATCATCCATTACATTCAAGGTTCTAAATTTTCTATTGTAAGCTTCCCCTGTTTTAAGCCGTTTGGATTTAGAGTTAACGACAAATCTGACCCTCTCCCATATTTCAGACACTGTTATTTGTAGAAATCAGGCGTGATTTAATGTATTCTATCGGTGTCATATTATTCAACGAACTGTGTGGTCTGAAGTGGTTGTAATCCTGTCGCCAGGTCTCGATCTTTTCTTCGGCATCTTCCAACGACATGAACCAATTCACATTCAGACATTCGTCCCGGAAGCTACCATTAAATGATTCAATGAATGGATTATCTGTTGGTTTCCCGGGGCGAGAATAATCTAAGGTAACATTATTTTCATACGCCCAGCGATCAAAATCCTTGCTGATAAACTCTGATCCATTGTCTACTTGTATTCGTTCAGGAGTTATAAGAAAGTACTGTTTGACATCTTCCATGATTCTAACTACATCGATTCCTTTGATGGACTGTCCGACCCTGGTTGCGAGGCATTGTCGACTAAAATTATCGACTAAAGTTAGCACTCGGAATTTACGGCCATTAAACAGCTGGTCTGCCACAAAATCCATCGACCAACATTGGTGTGGCTTTATCAAGCTGGGGCGTTCCATGCGATGGGCAGCTACCTTGCTTCTACGGGGCCTTTTACTGCGAAGACTTAGCCCCTCTTCCTTGTAAATACGATGTATCCGCTTCTTATTGTCCTTCCAGCCTTCGCGCTTTAAAAGAGCATGAATACGGTTTACCCCATATCGAATCCTGGTGTTGGCAATCTCTACGATGCGCCTTCGAACAGCCACGTCACTTCTTCGAACCGATTTG
>Ga0194133_10003956_pt1 | contig 20419 bp, 12 predicted proteins | sample TA2KigOf40mmetaG_FD_155448 | JGI IMG/M metagenome (GOLD analysis project Ga0194133, IMG submission 155448) | Freshwater microbial communities from Lake Tanganyika, Tanzania - TA2015055 Kigoma Offshore 40m | ecosystem: Environmental > Aquatic > Freshwater > Lake | place: Tanzania: Lake...
TAACGCAGGCTCAGCATGTGATTGCAGAGCGCGAAAGTTTGGACGCGTTGTTCATGCCGAACGCGACCACCGCACTCGCCGCCAGCGCCGCCAGCGCCGCGGCCACCGCCAGCGCCCCTGCCGCCACCGCCGCCACACTCGATCTAGCCGAGATCACAAACGTAATCGAGCGATTGACGGACAAGCATTACCAGCGCATGTTCGCACTTGGCTTAGCAAAAACTAGTGAGCGGGCTTAGGTAGCCCCGAACCCCACTCGTCGCCCAGTGCTAGCGCCGATTTCTACGAATCCGATCTTGTCTGCCGGCACGATCACTTTCTTGCCTTTTTCATCGGTCAGCTCAAGCGGCTTGCCAGCCGTAAGAGCAGCATTAACTGCCCTGTCGATTTCTTCTTGAGTTGCTTCCATTTGCAGCACGATTTCGCGGGCACCTTCGGTGACGGCAATGTGCACTTCGACTAATGGTTTTTCTTTTTCGGCCACTATTTCACTCCTTCGTTGGTCGCAGGATGCGACATCGGGAAACTCGAGATTCCACGCCAAGTAAGTGCTGACACCAATCGTTTTGCCTCACTCTTAGGTATTGCTGACTTTGATTTAAACCATTGCCGCGCAGCGGTTTGTGCGCTGCCAATCAGGCCGCTACCGAGTAAGAGAGCTTCGTCGGCAGAAAGACCAGTGTCTTCAGCAATCACCACCGCAATCAAGCGCCCACACACATCGTTTGACTTCTCGATACGGGCACTAACCAGTGGCTCGGTTGGTAAGTCACCTTCGAAAATCAACTGATACGACCCACGATCTTCTTCGATGAAGTCAAAGTAGGCACCCACCGCCTTAGCCACGCGCTGCTTGTTCTCACTTGTTGAGGCCAGTGCTTGGGCTACTGCCTTCTCTAGCCCTACACAGCTTGATTCGAGAAGATCTAGGTAGAGGTCGAGCTTGCTGTCGAAGTGCTGGTAAACGACTGGTTTTGAAATGCCGGCTGATTCGGCGATGTCTTCCATCGACGTGGCGTGGTAGCCGCGAGTGACGAAAGAGTTTCGGGCTGATTCCAAAATCAGGGCGCGTCTTTCGTCCCTGGAGATCTTGGTCACGACGGACATGAAGACCAAAGTCTAGCGGCCCGGTTATTGGGCTTCTTGATTTGTCGTTTAGGTCGTGATGCGGGGTAAATGATTTTGGTGAAGACTTATGCACCGAGTAAGGGGGTACCGCAATGGTTAGACCAACTTGGCCGGCTGAGACGGTGTCGCTAGAACGAGGCACCGTCGTCGTGCGTGTTAATCAGAATTCTTCTGCCGAAGCCGAACCCGCGTTGATGTTGCATGGCCTCGGCTCTTCTGGGCGTGCATGGGCTGGCCTCAAGGCTCAGCTAAATGATGAGCTTGACGTAGTCGCGCCCGACCTTGTCGGGTTTGGGCAAAGTTCGCCACCGCCTGACGGTGATTACACCCCTGCCGCACATGCTCGCGCGATGATCGAAGTTACCGAGGCGCGATTTGGCTCCCGTCCATTTCATTTATTCGGTAACTCAATGGGCGGACACATCGCCATGCGCATGGCTGCAATGCGACCCGACTTGATCAATTCGCTTACCTTGATCGCACCCGCTTTACCTGACCCGGTGCCTGCAAAGGGTGCTTGGTTGTTGCCGCTAATGGCCGCACCCAAGATGGGTGAGCAAATTTTTGCGGCCTACGTTGATTTGCCAACTGAGCAGCGCGTAAAGCAAACGATCGCACAGAACTTCGCGAGGCCAGAAGAGTTGGACGAGGCCTGGGTGCAAGAGCTAGCCATCGAGGTAGACGAGCGACGTAACCACCCCCACGAGGCTGACGCTTACGTCAAATCGCTTCGTGAGTTGCTCTTGACGTACGTTGATCGCAGCTCGACTAGGCCATGGGCGTTGGTCGAGCGAATCCAGGCCCCGACCTTGGTGATTTATGGCAAGCATGATCGATTGGTAAATGCTCGAGCGGCGGCTCGAGTGACCCGTGAATTCCCCAAGGCCAAAGTGGTGGTTTTGCCTGATGCCGCACATGTGCCGCACATGCAAACCCCTGACGTAATCGCAGACCTTTGGCGCCGCTTTCAAGTTGAAAGCCGTGCGGCGTCGCAGTCGGTAACCACCGTTTAGGTCGCTCACTTAACATTGGCCCAGTAGGGGCGAGTCGGTTGGGTGATCGCGGTGTTGCAAGCAATTGCAGCATCGAGGAAAGTCCGGGCTCTGCAGAGCAAGGTGGTGGGTAACACCCACTCGGGGCGACCCGCAGGAGGAGTGCCACAGAGAAATAGACCGCCAACAGAAATGTTGGTAAGGGTGAAACGGTGGTGTAAGAGACCACCAGTGGTCTAGGTGACTAGATCAGCTCGGTAAACCCCACCTAGAGCAAGGTCAAGAGATCGAAGCCCGCTTGTGAAAGCGCGCCACGATTGCGCAGGCGTTATCAGGGCTGCTCGCCCGAGTCTGCGGGTAGACCGCATGAGGTTGGTGGTGACACCAGCCCAAGATGGATGATCACCAAATCACTGACGTAAGTCAGTGAGGCACAGAACCCGGCTTACAGACCGACTCGCCCTTCATAAAGCGTGTTTGCGTTGGAGCCACCAGAAAGAAGCCCAGCCCGGCAAGATCGGTAACCAGAACGTAGCAATTCGATAAAGCAGCGCTGCAGAAATTGCGGTTGTCGAATCAAGGCCAACTGCGATCAACCCGGCAGCCAACGCAGCTTCGACCGCGCCGATTCCACCAGGTGTTGGTGCCGCTTGCCCAATAGTTGCGCCAGCTAAGTAAACGAACACAATCGCTAACCAAGATGCCTCGCCGCCAAACGCGAGCACTGCCGCAATCAATGCCATAGACCGCGTTGCGTTTAGCCCGATTGCACCGATTGCCCCCCAGGCAAAGCGCCAAGGCTGCTCACCAAGCAGTGCAAGCTGTGGGCCAATTTGGCTCACCACCGGTTTAGCACGCGCGACTATGCGTTTTCTAATCGGCGGCAGGCTCACAACACCTACTAACACGATGGCAACCACCAACACCGCAAACACCGCTTGCTCAGACGGATTAAACGAGAAATTCTGAGACGTGCCAGCTGCAACACCGACTGCGATCATCAAAGCAACGTGCACCACGAATGCCACCAACTGAGACGTAGCAATCGTCGCCCCAGCAACGGGCACCGAAAGTCCAGCCCGTTGCAAGAACCGCCCGTTGATCGCTACCGTGCCAAGAGTCGGCGGTGACAGCAACGCCGCAAAAGTGGTCGCAAATTGCGCAAGCAACGTCCTAAACCAAGAAAGCTTTTGCATGACGAAAGCCTTCAAAGTCAATGCGGCGAATGGGTAAGAGATGAAGGACGCGGCCAGCGCAACTAGAACCCAAGGAATGCTGGCTTGCCTAAAGATTTCAGCCAAGTTCAATGCAACTAACTGCGGCAGCACCACATAAGCGGCAACTACCGAAAGTGCCACCATGATCGCCGTCCGAGGCCGGATTCGCTGCAAGTTCACCTCTTGCACCTCGATTGAGGGCGCTGTCGCGGCGATTGCAGAGCGCAGTTGCGTAACAACCTCGCGCCGCCCCTTAGCTGCCTCTCTGGTGCCGCGGCTCATGGCGAGTAGTTGCATAACCCCGATAGTGGCTAGTAGCTCATCGCGTGAGAGCACCAGTTGGGCTGCCTTGACTACACGCGCTGGGTCTGACAAAAGTGCGAGAGTTACTAACAACTCGGCGTTATCTAATCGAACCGCTAAGGGGCTAGCTGCGATGGTGCCGTATTCCAAGCCGACTAAAACGATTTCGCCTTCAGAATTCTTGATTATGTGATCAGCACTTAGTGCGCGGTGCGCAATGTCAGAGTTATGAAGTTTCTGCACCGCACGAATCGCGTTAACTAAATCCGCGTCACTTAACTCACCGGCATCAGCCAGCGAAGTGCCACTTAGCCACTTTGTGGCACAAACCAACGATGTCTGGTCGATGTCGAGGGTTGCCAAAACTTCTGGCACTTTCACGCCGGCCTGACTTGCCGCCAAACTAACTAGCGCCAAATTTTCGATTCGTTTGCGCATACCCAAACTTGTGGTGGCGACCCCGTCCTGCAATCTGATGGTGCGCCACGCGGTCGAAAAAAGCCCCGCACCTTCTAAGTCACGGTTTAGCACCAACAGGCTTACTTGGCCGCCACTTCCGCTGGCTAGATAGCGCGCACCACCAAGGGCAGAACTCACGCGCTCGATTGACGTCACATGCACACCGGCCTCATTTAGCGCGTCAATTAACTGCGACGCTGACGGTTCGGTAGAGGCGATCCCAAAGGCGTACCTCAGCAATAAGCCCGTGGCGTAACCAATCAAAATGCTGATGATTTGCGTAACGGTGGTGGTGTCACCGGCTACTACGTTTGCAAATGCGGTAATGCCAATTGCTATTCCGCTAACCCACTGCCAGGGCGAGCGTTCTGAGAATCTTGAAACCGTTATGAAAGCAACTAGTGCCGCCAACACCGGGCTAAATAAGAACTGCGCATCGAATTCGACTGACCCAGTAAGCGACTTCGTCAAACGAGGTTGATTCGCAGTAGCGACCAACACGCTCGCGCCGAAGACAGCAACCGTGGCAGCAGCACCGCCAACGAGAGCTTGCAGAATCTCTCGTCCCTCTCTTCGCGCCAACAAAACCACAATTACCAATAGCGGTAGAACCAGCGCTGAAGTTCCACTGATAACCGCGAACAACAACGAGAACACATTCGGCAAGCGCTGCGATGCTCGTTCTAAGTCAGCGTCTAGCCCGGCTGTGGTTCTAGTCGCAAGAACCGCGACACCGAGCAATATCGCGATCAAGGCGGTCGTAATCGCAAGACGAACCAAGTCGGACGGGCGCCGCACGGTTCTGGTCTGAGTCACATTTGCCGCCGTGACTTGGGTAGACATCGCCTTCAGTCTTTCACTTCTGCTACGGCCCTATCGCGAGTTGTCAGACCAATCTGATGACATGGGGTAGTGAGCAAGCTGCCCAAAGTCACGCTAGATCGAACACCACCCCCGCCGGCCGAACCGCCCCCGCTTGATTTAGCGCAACGCCAAGTCGTGGCACACACAGCCGGCCCATTGTTAGTGCTCGCCGGCCCCGGCACGGGCAAGACCACGACCATCGTTGAGTCGGTCGTCGAAAGATTGACGGGGTCAGCACCACTTAACCCCGATCGCGTTTTGGTTCTGACATTCGCTCGCAAAGCTGCCAAGACATTGCGAGAACGCGTTGCTTTGCGATTACCAACCATGCAAGCACCTTGGGTCGCGACTTTTCATTCGTTTGCATTCGCTGTCGTTCGTGCCCGCGCAATGCGAGATGAAAACTTTCGTACAAGTGGGGTAGCAAAGGGCGCACTTCGTCTGCTCTCTGCCCCCGAAGAAGACTCTCGCGTTAAGAAACTTATGGAGATAACCAACGAATCAAACCCACAGATGTGGCCGGCTGAGTGGCAAAGAGCAATCAAGACGACGGGGTTCGCTGGTGAAGTTCGTGAGCTACTAACTAGGGCTCGGGCCCTTGGGGTAAGCCCCCAACGTTTAGCTGACTTAGGGCGAGCCCATGACTTACCCGTTTGGCAATCAGTAGCTGCCCTAGCCCAAGAGGTTGACCGAATATTCGATTTCGAGGGTGTTACCGACTACGCCGACCTTATTCATTGGGCTACTGACACCGCCAACTCAAACGTTTGGCGAAACTCTTTGGGTCTTGATTTCGACGCCATATATGTAGACGAGTACCAAGATGTCGATCCGTCGCAGGTCGGGCTATTGCGCGCACTTTTCGCGGGCCAAACCTTGGTTGTGGTCGGTGACCCTGATCAAGCCATTTATCGCTTTCGAGGTGCCGATGTATCTGCGATACAGAGATTCCCCAAAGAGTTCGCTAACGCGCGTGGTGAGCCAGCGCCAGTAATTGCCTTACAAAGCGTTCGTCGTTTCGGGCCAGAAGTTTTAACCAGCGCGCAATCGATCTTGCCGCCCATCACCTCAGGTGGGTTGCCCGTTGACGTATTGCGTAAACACCGCCAGCTCGAATGCGAGGGCCCGACCTCAGGCGTTAGCGAAGTCGAAGTCCGCCTTTATGAATCCAACGATGCCGAGGTGAGTGCTGTCGCCGATTGGTTACGCGAGGCCCGCGTCGAGGGTGGCGGCAAACCAAGTATTCAGTGGCGCGACATGGCTGTGATCGTGCGCACCAACAGCGAAGTCCAGCGCATGCAAGCAGGGTTATTGCGGCTGGGTTTGCCGGCGGTTGTCACCCCAGATGAGATCCCGCTTGCGCGCCACCCTGCGACGAAACCGTTACTGACGGCACTTGAGGTCGCGCACAAAATGGCGGACGGGGCCAGCATCGACGGCGAAACTGCGCGGTACTTGCTAACGGGCCCCATCGGTTCCATCGATACCGCAACTCTTCGCCGAGCGGCACGGGTGTTGCGTGAGGCCTATCGCGAGGCTGGCCTACCGACACCAAGTGGTGACGACGCATGTGCTAGCGCCTTAAGTGACCCGAGAAATCTGCTTGACGTGAACGACCCAGCCGTTGAAAAGCTACGCATACTTGGCGCGCACCTGGCAACGGTGGCAGCAATGATCAAGGCGAATTGTTCGATTGCCGAAGCACTTTGGGCGCTTTGGGCAGCCTCGCCTAGCACGCAAGAGGCAGCGCGCTATCAGGTTGAAGATTCACGCCGTTTCAATCACATGAGCTATCGCGATCAATTGCACGCACAGGCATTCGGTCTCGGCCAAGACGCGGAGCGTGCAAACCGCGAGATAGACGCGGTGATTTCACTTTTTGAGATGGCCAACCGTGATGACTGGCGAGAGAGCGGCCCGAGAGGCATCAAACCGTTCTTGGCCGACTTGAAGTCACAGCAGTTCCCTGTCGAGTCGTGGCTTGAGTCACCGGCAGCCAGCAACGGGGTGCGGGTATTAACTGCACATCGCGCGAAGGGGCTCGAGTGGTCGTGCGTTGCAGTGGTGGGCGTGAACGAGGGTGTTTGGCCCCCAATGGGTGTTCGGGGCACCTTGCTTGGCACTGAGCGGCTTTCTGATTCTGGGGTAGACCAACCTGAGCAGGTCGAGTCGATGTTGCATGAAGAACGTCGCTTGCTCTATGTGGCAATGACTCGTGCAAAAGAGAAGTTGTTGGTCACAGCTGTCGCAGACGAAAGCGCAGACGGGGCATCGCCATCTAGATTCTTAAAAACAATTACCCCGACCCCCACGAAAGCTCTCGCTAGCGCTTCGCAAACAAAAGACCCGCGCGAGTTCGTCGCTTACTTGCGAAGGTGCCTGCACCAAGATCTCGACCAGCAAGCCGCAGAAGCTTTGGCAGCACTGGCAAGTGCTAGATCTGCAGAGGGCCGCGAACTATTCCCGGCGGCGAACCCAGCCAATTGGTGGGGCTTGTCGCGGTTAGAGCCAGCGCCAGACCCCGTCCGCCCGACAGCAGAGCCGGTTCGGATCTCTGGGTCAGACATCGAATCAATGCGCGAATGCAAACTGCGATGGTTCTTGTCGAAACAAGTCCGCGCCCAGTCAACCCGCACTGATGCATTAACAGTGGGCTCAGTAATTCATGCATTCGCACGGGCACTGTTAACTGACGAACTAGTTGCCGACACAGAAGTGCTTAAAGAGCGATTGCGCGAGATCTGGGCTCAGTTGTTCCCGAACCAAACTTGGGTCGAACGAAGCGAAGAGAAAGCACTCGAAGAAGTGGTTGAGCGCCTGGTTGATTGGCATTTGGCTGAGCGCGGGCGGGTGGCCAAGGCTGGCGAGGCAGGTTTTAAGCAGACGATCGAGGTTGGCGATGACAAGGCAACACTCGTCGGACGGGTAGACCGCATCGAGGTAGAGGTGGCTGACCCAACCCAAGTCCACATCATCGATTTCAAAACTTCTAAACGCCCGCCAAGTAATGAAAAGGCTCGCACTAACGCACAACTTGGCACTTATCGAATGGCGACTCAGCTGGGTGCTTTCGATGAAGTCGTACCCGGCGGTGTTGATGCGGGCGCTGAACTCGTGCAACTTCGAAAAGATTCAAAAGGTCAAGCACTCGTTCAGGTCGCTGATTCAATCGACACTGGGTGGTTCACCGAGCTTCTTCTAGATTCAATCAAGGCAATACGAAAAGAAGACTTTGCTGCAACTGAGTGCTCGCACTGCTTCTTTTGTGAGTACCAGACACTCTGCCCAATAAAGGCCCCTGGCCAAAGAGTGCTTGGCTAATGACTCTTACGAACGAGCAAGCAGCAGCAGCACGGGCGCCGATGGTGCCAACGCTGGTGCAAGCAGGTGCTGGTACGGGTAAGACCTTCGTGATGGCCAAACGTGTCGAGTGGCTGGTAAGCGAAGGTGGCTTCGAGCCAGAGTCAATTCTTGGGCTTACCTTTACCAACAAGGCTGCCAATGAATTGGCTGAGCGGGTTGCTGGTAACGCGCTAGTTCTCACCTACAACGCCTTCGGACAACGCATCGTTAGCGAGTTCGGCGTCTTGATTGGCGTCGAGCCCAACGCGCAACTGTTGGCCGATGTCTCGCGATATCAATTAGCGGCACGCGTGGCCTTAAAGAGCGACCTACCGCTTGAAGATCTAGCACTTTCTAAGCGCCAAGTCGTTACCCATTTGATCGGGCTCGATGACACCCTCGCAAGTCATGGCGTAAGCACTAACACCCTTCGCCGCCAAGACGAAAAGATCTTCGAAGCTCTACGTGAGCGCGGCCGCGGTAATAAAGAAGAGGCCCGAGTACTAAAGACCGTGCAGCAACGAATGGTTCTTAGCGAATTGGTTGACGAGTTTCGTGAGGCGAAGATCCGCCGAAGCGTCATTGATTTCTCTGATCAAATTCGGCTTGCTCAAGAGGTGGTCACCACCAATTCTTTAGCCGTCACGGCCTTGCGCGCCCGTCACCGAGTGGTTCTGCTAGACGAGTACCAAGACACCTCGGTGGCCCAGCGCCAACTTCTGGTTGCTTGTTTTGGTGATTCGCATCCTTTGACCGCCGTGGGTGACCCGTTGCAGTCGATATATGAATGGCGGGCGGCTTCGTCTGCGAACTTAACTGAGTTCCCCTCGCACTTTAAGAAGGCCGATGGCGCCCCCGCAGAGAGCTACCCAATCAGCGTGAATTTTCGAAGCGGCCAAAAGATTTTGGACGCGGCTAATCGAATAAGTGAACCCTTACGAGAGATCTATTCCAATTCCGTGGTCTTGGCATCTACGCCCGATCGCACTCAAGAGGGCGAGGTGCAAGTTAAGTATGCGATGACTTGGCCTAAAGAAGTCGAGTGGGTGCGAGAGAACTGTCAGCACGTGATAGCCGCGGGCACAGACCCAAGTGAGATTGCGATTCTGGTTCGAAGAGGCCAAGAAGTGCCAGATTTGTTCACGGCCCTGCATTCGTCTGGCATTCCAGTTGCCGTCGCAGGCAGCAGTGAGCTAATCGCTTTGCCAGAGGTCGCCGAACTAATCGCAATGCTAAATGTCATCGATGATTCAAGTGACAACGTTTCTATAACTCGCTTACTGGGGGGCCCGCGCTGGGGGCTGTCGCTACGTGATCTGTCACTACTTGGCGCTAGGGCCCAACAACTTGTGGCTGACAAGAGTGAGCGCGGCGAAACGACTTTGGTTAGTGAGCTAGCTGAAGCCGTAGCAGATCGTGACCCAAGTGATCTGGTTTCGCTATCTGACGCAGCAGCTGACCCGGGTGATTTGCCTTATGGGCGCGGGGTAAAAGAAGCCTTAGCAAGATTCTCTGCTGAGCTTGCGCTCTTGCGAAAGCGCAGTAGTGACGGGCTAGCTGATCTGTTAAACGCAGTGATGCTCACTACTGGTTACGACATCGAACTAAGAAGTGACCCAGTTTCGTACAGTCTTCGTAGGTACCAAAACGTCATGGCATTTCGCGACCTTGTCGAGCAATTCACTTCTCTAGATGGCGAGTCGTCGCTTCGTGGGGTGTTGGCCTGGCTTTCGGCCTCTAGCGAGTGGGACGAGCAGACAAGAATCTCGTTGGCCCCGACCCCGGGCGCTGTCACCATCATGACGGTTCACAGCGCTAAGGGGCTTGAGCGAGAGGTAATTTTCGTTCCGGCCTTGGTAGATGAAGTGTTTCCAAGTAGCCGTTCTCGCGCGAGGTGGACTACCAACCCAAGTCAGATTCCACACGTATTGCGGGGTGACTCGATGCATATTCCGGCCGACCCTGATTGGAGTTCAGGTTTGACCACTACGGCCTTAGAGAGTTTTCGTGAGCGTATGAAGGAACAAGCATTAATTGAAGAGCGTCGGTTGGCTTATGTGGCTGTTACGCGAGCAAAGAAACAACTTTTCGCAAGTGGTCACGTCTGGGGCAGTCACGTAAAGAAACCTCGAGTGCCCTCTGCTTACCTAAGCGAATTAGCAGAAGCTGCCGAGGCGGGGGCTGGCGCCATTGCGGGGTGGGCGCTTCAACCAAGCCCAGATGCCACAAACCCGTTACTTGCCTTAAGCCGGTCAGCGATATGGCCACTGCCGGTCAATGAACAACGTCAGATGCGATTGCGCGAAGCGGCAACTCTGGTTGATTCATTGATGCGCGAGGCCGACCCAACACTTAAGCAACACGACCAGCAATCGCAAGGGTTATTGAGGGTTGCCCGCGAAATGATCGCTGAGGCTAAGGCCGCGATGAGCACGCAGCGCGTTGTTTCACTGCCTGCCTCACTGTCAGTGAGCCAAGTATCGGCCCTCAACAAAGACCCTGATCAGTTTGCTGTCAATCTGTATCGTCCGATGCCCATCGCACCTTCACCTGCGAAGCGACGAGGCACAGAATTTCACGCTTGGGTTGAAGATCACTATCGAGTCTCAGCACTGGTTGAACCGCTTGATTTACCAGGTGCTGCCGACTCACAGATTGGCACAGATTCACAACTTGAGGCCGTAAAAGCAGGCTTCTTGAAGTCACGTTGGGCTGAGCTCTCGCCAGTGCAACTCGAGTGGGACTTCTTGATTTCAATTGCGGGTCGAGCGATTGCGGGCCGTGCCGACGCAGTCTTCAAGATCGATGGGCGTTACACCATCGTCGACTGGAAGACCGGGAGTGCCGAATTCGTTGACCCGTTGCAACTTTCGCTATATCGCCACGCATGGGCAAATACCCACTCGCTGCGCGCAGAAGAAGTCGATGCCCTATTCGTCTTCTTGCCAGATGCGAATGAGCTAAGGCCTGAGTCTCTCTTGTCACTTGATGAAATCGCCCATTTGTTGGGAAGCGAATTAGGCGGCACTAAAGCCGGGTAGCCACTTTTCTATTTCGGTTCGTGCGGGCACCGTTGCACCAAGTTGGCACATCACCCCGATGCTGCCGAGCCAAACTCGATGAATCAGCAAGTAATTAGGCGGTAGGTTCAATTTCATCCCCACGACAAAGTCTGGGTTTCGTGGGTCATTGACTCGATTGAATTGCTTTCGCATCCATTCTCTCGAGTAGGTAAACGTTTCTGTCTCTGCTGGCTCAGTAAAGGGTGCCAAGTAGGCAAGCAGACTTTGTTGGTCTAGCTCGACCCCAGGCTTGATGAAACCCTCTGCCGCCAAGCCATCGCGCACGGCCGCAGAGTCACCTCTCATTGCGATGGCAAGAAGTGCCCCCATCGATGCGGGGAACCCATCGGGCAATCGCGCGACTGCCCCGTAGTCAAGAACACCCAAGCGCCTGTCGGTTGTGATTCTGAAATTCCCAGGGTGGGGGTCAGCGTGTAGCAGCCCGACTCGAGCTGGCCCGGCGAGTAAGAACCTTTGATAGAGAGCCCCGGCGTGATCGCGTTCTGCCGTTGTGCCGTTAGCGATGATGTCAGAGAGCGGACGACCCTCAAGCCACTCGCTAACAAGTACGTGCTTGGTGGCTTTCAAGACCCGCGGAACCGCGATTTCGGCGTCGTTGAAGCTTTCGGCGAAACGATTCTGAAACTCAGCCTCTTGCAAGTAATCGAGCTCTTCGATGATTCGGTCGTTTAGTTCATCTAGTAGCGGGTTTAAGTCAAGACCTGGGATCCAGGGGCTAAAGAGCTTGGCCAACTTGCTCGCATTGCTTAAGTCACCAGCGAGTGCTTTATCTGCACCTGGGTACTGGATCTTTACCGCAACGGGTGCACCTGTGTGCCAAATAGCTTTGTGAACTTGACCTATAGAGGCAGCCGCTGAGGGCAAGTCATCGAACTCGATGAAGTCAGCTCGCCAGTCGGGGCCTAACTCGTATGCCAACACCGCGTGCACCCGCTCGACGGGTAGTGGCGGGGCAGCTTCTTGCAACTTCGTCAAAGTTGCTCGATAAGGCTTGGCGATCTCTTCAGGAAGGGCCGCCTCTAACACTGAAAGCGCCTGCCCGACTTTCATCGCGCCACCTTTTAGCTCGCCCAAAACCTTAAACATTTGATCGGCGGTGCGCGATTGAAACTCAGCAATGACCATCTCGGCAGATTGGCCACCAACTCGTTTGCCGAGCCCTATGGCTGCGCGGCCCGCGAAACTTAAGGGCAGAGCGGCAAGTTTTAGGCCACGGGTAAACGCGTCGCTGGGTAAGTCAGACACCCCACCATTTTGTCGGTGCTTTCTAGCCGGTGCACCCGCAGTCTGGTTCGAGATCGAATGTGACTTGTCGCATGTTTGGCCCAGGGCAGCGCAACAACAATCGTTGCCCTATCAAGGGGTTCGAGCTAGCGAGCCTGCCTTCGCCAGACAAAGCCGCAGAAACCGACATCACTGCCATGCTCGCAGCCCATGCAATCACTGCTGGGTCTACCAACCCGTCTGTTGCACCGTTGGGCTTACTTGATACCTGAGTCACGATGCCCGGCCAATACGGGTCATTTCGAGAGTTTGATATTTCCACGCATCTGGCGCAAGGGCTTTGGCCAGGTAATACCAGTGGCCCGATGTTCGCGCTTACCCCCGCAGATTCCAACATTAAATATGGTGTCGAGTGGGCGTGCACGCGATCTCGTTCAGATTTTTGGGGCCAACTAGAAAAAATCTCGAAATTCGGTTCTGCTAATCCACGCGGACGGGTGACTTTGCAATTTAGCTCCGTCAGCATTGCACGGGTAGCAAGAATTACCGGCTCGCCGATTCTCGACCAGCTTGGCCCGAGCCCTACGTATGTCTGTGGCATCAACTTGTATCGCAGATGATCTGGTGTGTCTGTGATAACTCGACCCACCCCGATCAAAGCCAATAGATGCGCTGTGGCAAGTGCAAGCGGGTCAGCCCCATTTACGGCGACATATGCGTTCTTGCGCGCCTGGGTTTCTAAGAAGCCTGAGTCAGGCGTTGGCCGAAGCAGATCTTGGGTGTTGGTTTGCCAAAGAAGTCTTTCACGAAACTCTTTGTGCAAATATGGGTCACCTTCTTGGCCATCGGCGTCAACTAATGCATGAGCAGCGTTAAGGGCCTGAAGTACCTCTTCAAATTTCGGTTCGTGCGGTGATTCGATGGAGTGATCTTTTTCAAATCGAGCACGAATTTCATCAAGAGTTCTGACCCCGTCCATTGAATTGATGTTTGAGAGGGTTCGCGAAGTCGCATTTTGTATAAGCACTGCCGGATCTGGTGAGAGGCCGATTTGCAACGTAGTTGCGTTACGCCATGAAATGGCCACGTGAGGGTGAAGTTTTGGTCGCATCGAGGGCGATGGTGGCCTGAAAGCTCAAGGTGCATCCCACGAAATCCACAGCGTGAGAAATCACCAGAGTTAGAAACAAAAAAAGGAGCCGTCGGGGCGCATGATCAGCTACGCGCCTTCCCCTCGCGCGCAGCGACCCGTTATCCCAACGGCTCCAGTAGCCAGAACGTATGACTCTTGGTTAGGCGAGGTCAAGTCTCAAAACAAGAGTTGTCCTGGAGTGTTGCCTATTTTTTGGCGCGCAGGCCTAGTGTTTCGGGTAGTTATTTGTTACGGGTGTGACGCAATTACTTTCGAATTGTTATTGCGACTGGATGTAATTGTTTGGGTCGCCGAGATCTTCGGTGTTTGGCAGCAGATCCGGGTGCACCCAGCGTGAATCGCGTTGCGCGGCGCCGCCTTTTTCAAAGACCAAAGACCAGTACTGATTTGCTTGCCTTAAGCGTGCGGCCTTTAGTTGAAGGCCCATCAAAGTCATGAATGTCTTTTCGGCGGGGCCACCAGCGGCTCTTCTGCGCCGCACCGTCTCACTCAGGGCTGGGGCACTTGGTAGTCGCTCACTCGTTGCTTGGGTCACGACTTGTTCGACCCAGCCTTCGATCAGGGCCAACATGGTCTCGAGGCGATTCAAAGCTGGCGTGTCTTTTTTCGGTGCCATCTCGTTCATCAAGCCGCTGCCGAGCATCTCTTGCATGCTCTGCATGTCGCCCCCGGGGCCGAGCTCGACCGACTGAACGATTTCTCGCAGCCTGTCCATGTCGATGCCGATGGTGCGTGAGTACTCGACGATCGAAGTCTTGAACTGACTCGCTAGCCACGGGGCGGCAGCGAATAGTCGCTGGTGTGCTGCCTCGCGTAACGCGATGAAAATTAGCGCGTCGGCCCCTGCGTCGCCAAGCTGGCTACCGAATTTGTCTATGGCAGGTAGCACTAATGCAGGGGTGTGGCCTTGTGTTAGCGGTACACCTATGTCACTAGAGCACAGAACTTCACTGGCCACACTCGCAAGACCATTACCTACTTGCATGCCAAACATTGCAGCTGAAAGTGGTTTCATCATCGAGGCAAACGGTGCGAAGCTCTGACTTACTTTTTCGCGATCACCCTCGGGGTCATCACCTGCAATCTCTGCGATGCGCGGCAAGATCTCACCTAAGGTTTCGCCGGCTCGAGCAGCAATTGGGTTAACCAACTCGCGCCATTCATCGATGGTGCCTTCGACCCAGTCACTCGCAGTCCAGACATCAACCCCGGCGCTATGAGCAGGCAATGTGGTTGCTTCTGAAAGCCAAAGTTGTGCAGTCGCCATTGCGCTTTCTGCGCGAGCCGAATCTGCTGGCGTTAGTGGCTGGGTGTCTGATTTATTCAGCGCCCGCTGAGCAACTTGTACCGCACCCGTCCAATTGATTGGTTCGTTCGCAGGGGTGGCAAGAAGTGAACCTAGGTCTTGCAGCATTTGCGCCAAGTTCTGTTGATCAAAACCCTCTGCGCCAGCCACGACACCACGTTAATCTGGGGTAAACAAGTTGGCAGTTGCCAATGAAGAAGTGAGCAATTTGGGGGGTTTGGGTTTGTCCGCGTTGGTTTGGTGGCTGATTCCAATCGGTGCGGTTAGTTTGACGTTGCTTTGGTTCGCGTGGAAGTACCGACCACGCAAGACACCTCAACCTGACGAGGGCATCAAGCGACGCGAGCTCATGCGAGAAGCCATGAAGCGCTCTATGCCGAGCCAGCCCGATAGCTAGTCCGTCGCGCAAACCTGTTAGGTCGTTGCGCAAGGTTTTAGCCAGGGGCAGATTCTTGGCCGACCGACGCTACCTCGTCGCAGTTTTTGGCGCACTGCTGATTGTTGGGCTATTGGTGCTTCCTGTTCCGTATGTGAAACAAAGCCCAGGGCCAATCTTTAACACGATTGGCACCTTTGATGACAAAGAGTTGATTGCCATCTCGGGAACCGAAACCTATGCACCAGATGGCTCACTGGGTCTGGTGACGGTGACTGAACGCGGTGGCCCGTTTGGCATCTTGTTACTGGGCGAGGCCTTACTGGGCTGGGTGAACCCCGATGTGGCAATCGTGCCGCGCAGTGCGCTTTACCCAGAAGAGTTAAGTGAAGAGCAGGCACGCACGCGTAATCGTGTGGCGTTTGGTAACTCTCAGGGCAACGCGATTTCAGCCGCACTTGGGCATCTGGGTCTGCCGATTGTCACATCGGTTCTGGTAAGCGGTGTTGCCGATGATGGCCCATCAGTTGGCCTTTTTGAAGTAGGCGACCAGATAACTGGCGTGCAAGGTGCAGGGGTAACCACTACCGAAGAGCTGGTTAAGAAAGTGAGAGCAAACTCGCCAGGCACTGAAATCGAGTTTGATGTGATCAGGCAGGGCGAGCCTCGAAAGATAAAAGTCACTTCTCAGGCGGCCAATGACGACCCGAACGCTGCGTCAGTTGGCATCTTCATTAGCAATGACGTGCAGGCGGAGTTTGAAATTGATTTCGCTCTCGATTCGATTGGTGGGCCAAGTGCCGGGTTGATGTTCGCTCTTGGCATCATCGACGAACTAACGCCGGGCAACTTGACCAAAGGCGAAGAAGTTGCCGGTACGGGCACGGTTACCCCAGCTGGCGAGGTAGGGCCAATAGGTGGCCTATGGCAAAAACTGGCAGCAGCTAGCAACCAAGATGTTGAGATCTTTTTGTTACCTGCAGACAACTGTGATGATGTGAATCGTTCAGAGTTTCGTGGAATGCCTTTGGTGCCAGTGAAGAGCGTCACAGAGGCCGTGAATTACCTACGTAAGTGGGCTATGGACGGCGCAGACTCATTGCCCCGGTGCACCGGTACTGAAATAGGTTAGGAAGGTGAGCAGCGTTTCGAGTCTGCGAAGGCCTTCACGACCCGGCGGCCGATTGGTCGTCACCATTGCACTGCTGGTCGCATTGGGTATCGGTGTCTTGCTCTTTTTTCAGTACTTCTCTGATTGGCTTTGGTATCGCTCGGTAGATGCCGAAATCGTTTTCACAAGATTGATCTTCTGGCGAATCGGTTTGTTCGTGGTTTTTGGCACAGCCTTGGGCCTGGTTCTGTGGCTAAACCTTTGGCTGGCTTACCGCCTAAGACCGAAGTTTCTGATACCGACAGCAGACCAAGAATCGGTAGAGAGATATCGCCAGGCCTTTGACCCGGTTAGGCGCGCAGTGTTTATCACTGTTCCTGTGTTGCTTGGGTTGTTGGCCGGCCTTTCGGGATCTGCGGACTTTCGCACCTGGTTGCTCTGGATCTATGGCGAACCTTTTGGGGTAAACGACAAACACTTCGGCATGGAGCTCGGGTTCTTCTTCTATGACTACCCGGTGTTGCGACTCATATCTGGGTTCATCATCACCGCTTTGCTGTTCTCGATCGTCGCGGCGGCGGTCATGTACTACTTATATGGCGGGTTGCGCTTGCAGCCCCGGGGGCAAAGAGCATCGCCTGCGGCTCAAACCCACCTTGGCATTTTGTTTGCGCTTTTCTTTCTGGCGAAGGCTTTCGCTTACTGGCTAGACCGCTACGGGTTGGCCCTGCAAGACAACCCTCTGATTGCTGGCATGCGTTTCGTAGATGTCAACGCGACTTTGCCTGCCAAGACGTTGCTCATCGGCATTTCTTTGATCGTCGCCGTTTTGTTCTTGGTCGCCGCCTTAAGACGCAGGTGGCGGCTGGCCGTAATTGGGGTAGCAGCTTGGTTGTTCACGACCGTTGTCATAGGTGGCGTTTACCCGGCCCTGTTGCAGAACTTCGTGGTGCGCCCGAGCGAGGCAGACCGCGAGGCGCCGTACATAGCTCGCAACATCGAAGCAACCAGAGATGCATACGGAATCGCTGACGTAGTCAAAGAGGACTACCCAGCCAAAACCACGGTTAACGAAACTGTTTTGGCAACCCAAACAGGCACTCTCGAAGCCATCCGCATCATGGACCCAGGCTTGCTCTCACCGACGTTTAGACAACTTCAGCAAGTGCGTGGTTATTACGGGTTCCCCGATGTATTAGACGTCGATCGTTATGACTTAAGCAACCAAGTACGGGGTTCGGTAGTTGCTGCGCGCGAGTTGAACCTGTCTGCGCTGCCCCCGTCCCAACAAAACTGGATCAACACGCGCTTGATTTACACTCACGGTTTCGGGCTGGTCGCGGCTTATGACAACCAAGCCCAGATTGACGGGCGACCGATATTTTTTGAAGCCGATATTCCACCGGTTGGTGAACTTGAGGTTGATCAGCCCCGAATCTATTTCGGTCAGCAATCCCCTGAGTACTCGATTGTTGGCGCCCCAGATGACGCAGACCCACGCGAACTTGACTTTCCAGATGACGCGAGCCCCAATGGTCAGCGAAATAACACCTACAGCGGCAACGGTGGGGTTTCGATAGGTAATTTCTTCATGAAACTGATTTATGCCGTGAAGTTCGGTGAGATAAACATTTTGCTTTCTAATTTGGTCAACGAAGAGTCGCAGATTCTCTATATTCGTGACCCACGCGATCGCATCGGCCAAGTAGCCCCTTGGCTAACGCTTGATTCTGATCCGTACCCAAGCGTGATTGACGGCCGCATCGTTTGGATTGTTGATGGCTATACAACTTCGGCCCAGTACCCGTATTCGACGAGAACATTCTTAGACCAGGCCACCGTTGACTCGCGCGTTGCCGCTTCTGGAGCAATCGCGCTGCAGCAATCGATACCTGTCAATTACATTCGAAACTCGATCAAGGCAACGGTTGATGCCTATGAAGGCACGGTGACGTTGTATCAGTGGGACGATTCAGACCCGCTGGTGAAGTCTTGGTCTAAAGCGTTTCCAGGGGTTGTCAAGCCTCGCTCTGAAATGCCTGACGAATTATTAGCTCACGTTCGCTACCCACAAGATATCTTCAAAGTTCAACGCACCATCATGAGTCGTTATCACGTGACTGACCCGCTTGCGTTCTATAGCGGTCAGGACTTTTGGGTGATTCCGATCGACCCGACTTCGCCCACGTTGCAAGAGCCTCAACCGCCTTATTACTTACAACTTCAGATGCCAGGGGCAAAGACGGCTGAATTCTCATTGACGACGACTTTTGCTCCCGTACGAAGGCAAACACTTGCTTCGTTTATGGCGGTCAATTCACAAGTAGGTGACGATTACGGCAAGATTCGCGTGCTTCAATTGCCGCGAAATACTGTGATTCCTGGGCCAGTTCAGGTGCAAAATAATTTTGAATCGAACCCAGATGTTGGTTCTTTGCTCAACTTGTTGCGACGAGGTGGCTCTGAGGTCGAGTTAGGTAATTTGCTATCACTCCCCATTGGCGACGGGATCCTCTATGTCGAACCGGTCTACATTCGGGCGGCAGCTGGTGAGAGTTACCCCTTGCTGCGTCGTGTCCTTGCGTCATTCGGGGATCAAGTTGTCTTCGAAGAAAACATCGATCGTGCTCTTGAAGTCTTGTTGGGTAAGGCGCCCCCGAGCTCTGGGTTAGACGAGGGCGCACTGCCTGAACAAACCGAGCCTTCCCTGCCCGAACAAACTGAGCCCTCCGTGCCCGAACAAGGCGAGCCGCCTGCACCTGAAGCCGTACCGCCTGCACCTGTCATTGAAGACCCCGAAGCCGAGTTAGCCGATGCGTTAGCGGACATGCAGCGGGCAGTTGAAGCTGGTCGCAGAGCGTTGGCCAACGGTGACTTCACCGCTTATGGACAAGCGCAGCGCCAACTTGAAGACGCACTGGCAAGAGCGGTAGCGGCAGAGCGAGCGTTGCGTGCTGCTGGCATTAGTTCGGTATCGATAAAGCCGGCTAGAACTTCATTTCTTGCACGCGGGTAGAGTTATGGCTCTATCGCGGGGTGGAGCAGTTCGGTAGCTCGCTGGGCTCATAACCCAGAGGTCGCAGGTTCAAATCCTGCCCCCGCTACTGAAGTGAACAACCGCACGGTTGGGCGCGTAGTAATCAACGCACCAGGCCCGACTACCCCTCAGATGTTTCGCGACCTGATTCGCGTCAGAAAAGCACCCGCAGAGTTCTTAGTCGAGACGCGCCAGAAGTACGGCGACATCGTGCAGTTCCCGGTGCCCACCGTGCCCGTTTACTACATCTCGCACCCTGACGATGTAGACCACGTTCTTCGCGTGAATGCTCGCAATTACGGCAAGCGCACGATTCAATACCAAAACCTGGCCTTAGTAACGGGTGATGGCCTGTTAGCCGTAGATACCCCAGGTTGGCGTCGTCAACGGCGGCTGGTGCAACCGGCGTTTCATCACGAGGCAATTGCGCGGGTGGGCACTGACACAGCCGTAGTTACCGACCGACTCTTGGCCGAGTGGCAGCAATTGCCAAATGGTTCTGTCATCGACGCAGACGACGTGATGATGCATGCAGGACTCGAAGTGGTTTCTCGCTCATTGTTTGGAACCGACTTAGCCGGTGACGTAGAAGCCACGGCGCAAGCCACCCTAGATGCCCTTGATGTGGTGGTCGCGCGGGCTCGAACGCCAATTGCACCGCCGCCCTGGGTGCCAAGCCCCCTGAATCGCAAGATGTCAAAAGCTCTGGCACAACTTGATTCAGCGGTCGGGCGGATCTTGGCTGAACGAAAAGGCACAGCGGGTGTCGATCGCGACCCTGACATGTTGGATCTGCTCATCGCAGCTAATGCGCCCGCAGATGA
>Ga0194133_10003957_pt1 | contig 20410 bp, 19 predicted proteins | sample TA2KigOf40mmetaG_FD_155448 | JGI IMG/M metagenome (GOLD analysis project Ga0194133, IMG submission 155448) | Freshwater microbial communities from Lake Tanganyika, Tanzania - TA2015055 Kigoma Offshore 40m | ecosystem: Environmental > Aquatic > Freshwater > Lake | place: Tanzania: Lake...
GCAGGTCTATCGCGCCTGGGGCACGCCACCCGAGGCGCTGGTGATCGCGGCGGAACTGCGCGCCACCTTCGAGCCCAGCGGCTCGGTTCGTGTGGAGGAGTCTCCAGCGCAGCCTTCGCGATTTCCCTCGCGAGCGATCGAGCTGCCGGCGCGGAACGGACAACCAGCGCGAACCGTCGTGCCACCCGTGCGCGCGTTGCCGTGCGACACGACCTGGGCCATCGAGTCCGATGGAAGGCTTCGGCTGGACGGGCGGCTTTATCGCCCGATCGATCGCGCCGAGTTCGACCGACTTGGCCGCGCGGCGGCCTCTGGCTCGGGCCTGCGCGACATGACATCCAACGGCTCCACCGCCCGAACCACCACCCCAAGCCGCGATCCCGCCGGTGGCGTGGACTTCTTCGGCGCGCGCGTGAAGGGCCGCTACATCTGCTTCGTGTGCGACATCAGCGGCTCGATGATGGGTGACAAGCTGGAGGCGTTGAAGGCCGAGATCATCCGCACGATCCGCGCGTTGCCCGAGGGCTCGCAGGTGCAGGTCACCTTCTTCGACGACAGGCCCCGTCAGCTGGTGTCGGGCTGGACGCGGACTGGAACGCCCGCCTGCGACACGCTGCTGCGCAAGATCGACCAGGTCGGCACCGGCGGCGGGACCGACGCCGTCGACGCGCTGCAGTACACCCTGGCGCAGCTCGATCCGGTGCCCCACGAACTCTTCCTGCTCACGGACGGCCGCTTCGCACGCGATCCCTCGCGCGCGCTCGTGCAGCTGAATTCAGGCAAGGATCGAACCCGGATCCACACGCTCGCCATGGGCGATGACGCCGACCGCGACCTGCTCGAGGCGATTGCGAGGGCCCACGGTGGAACGTTCACGCACGTTCCCGCGGCGGCTCCCACGCGTCCCGTGCCCTGACCGTCACTGCGCGGTGGCCACGCCGTCGCGGATCTCGTCGCGATAGACGCCGTCATCGATGCGGATCGGCGAGACGTCGTAGGACAGTCCGATCTCGGCCACGCGCTCGCGTACGCGCTGGAACGCCGCATGCGCGTCCGGCGCGACCTTCAGGCTGAGCACGTGACGGTCGCCACGCAGACGCCCAAGCAACTGCATGAACGGGTCGGCCCACGCGTCAGAACCCTCCGAGGCGTCCAGCCCGCCATCCGTGCGAAGCGGCACGCTTCGGATCAACCACTGTCCACCACCGCGGAAGCACTCGCGGATCTCGCACTGCGGATCGCGCGCAAGATCCACCGCGTCCGGATTCCACTCGCTCCACGCGGCGCACGGCTCGTCCAGTCGATCGATCCAGGGGTTGATCCAATAGATCCGGTCCCTCCACAGGATGACCTGCACCGGCATGAGGCCCTCGACCGACCTGCGTCGTGGCGCGCGCAGACGCACCCCTTCGGTCTTCGACTGCGCCTGCACCTCCGACTCGAGCCGCTTCACCTCGGCGCGCAGCCGCGGCAGCTCGCGGACGTTCGCCTCCACGCGCGCGCCGCCATCCTTGAGAAGGGCCTCCATCGTTCGCGTGCGACGCGAGAGTTCGTCGTTGCGGGCCTGCAGCGAGGCAAGCCGTCCGCGCGCCTGATCCACCGTGGCGTCGGGCGTCGCCTGCGCCTCCATCGTCTGCACGCGCTCCCGAAGCCGCTCGACGGCCTCGCGATCCGCCGCGACGGGATCCACCGCGTTCGCTGAGGCGGGCGTTCCCTGTGCGCGGATCTCCACCGCACGCGAACTCGCCAGCAACGCCACCAGCATGCCCACGAAGATGAAGAGTCCGAACATGTTGCAGATGGTGTCGAGCAGCAACTCGAGGCTGCTGAACTCGTCACCATCGCCCGAGCGACGCCTCATGGTGCCCCCTCCCTGTTGCGGAAGCGGTCGCTCGTGAAGGCATCCTCGGGAATCAGGTCCAAGCCCGTCGGAAGTTCGCGAAGCGAGGGCTGCGCCGCGATCGGCTCGCGCAACGCGCGCCATGCCGCCACGCCCGAGGGCTTCACCACGAACAGGATGCTGCGACGATCGGGATCCGGCAGGCTCGCCAGCCAGCTCGCAAGCGTTGCGGCCACGGTGTCCGGATCCGCAAGCGGAATCGCGAGTGGTGCATCGCGCTCCAGCGTGGTGCCGGCGACCAGCCGGTCACCCGAGACCTCGATGATCACGGGCAGACGATCCTCCTCGGCCACCAGATAGGTCACGCGACGCCGAAGCGTGTCGGTGCGCAGCCGATCCTCAAGTTCCTCGCGACGCTGCAGCAGATCCGCGGCCTCCACGGCCGCTGGATCGGCGGCGGCACGCGCCGCCTCGGTGCGCACCCACCGCAGCAGGTCGTCGTGACGCTTGCGAAGGTTCTCCGCGCGCTCGTTCTCGGCCAGCGTGCGCTGCCGCAGCTCGGCGGTGGCCCGCGCCGAACCGTCGCCCGTCCGCGCGGCCGCCGATTCCAGACGCTGACGCAACGTGCGCGCCTCACGCTCCAGTTCCGCGCGCGCGGAGGGATCCACCTGCGCCGCCACCGTCTCCACCTTCGCCACGGCGGCGCCAAGCTGCAGCACCAGCAGCATCGTGATCACGATCGTCACGCCGATCGTGCACATCATCACGTCCTGAAAGCTGAAGAACGTGACAGGGCTGTCCGCACCCCTGCGCGAGCGGGCCATGGCTCAGTCGATGCCTTCCGCCACACGCACGCGGCCGGTCACGTGACGCGCGCAGGCGTCGCGGCACGCGTCCAGCAGCATGTCATCAGCGCGACGGGCCAAGGTCAAGGTCAGATGGATGACGAGCGCCATCACCAGTCCCTCGCCCGTGGTCACGAAGGCCGTGTCCAGACCGCCGATCACCTGCGTGAGCTGGCGCGTGAGCGCCTGCAGGTCCGCGTCCTTCTGCGCCAGCACGCCGCCGAACTGCCCGATCGCCTCGGTCAGGCCAAGCACCGTGCCGATGAAGCCGAGCACGGGAATCGCCCAGATGAACGCGCGCACGGGCACATAGCCGCCATCCACCTGCAGCTCGTCGTCGGCCGCGCGGTTGGACATCATCTCCTCCAGGTCGCCCACGCGCCCCACGTTGCGCACGCTTCGCAGCGCACCGGTGACGCGGTGCAGATACATGAAGTGCTCCACGCCCTCGACCGAGCCTTCGATGGCCGACACCACCTGCATGGCCGTCGCGCGGCTGATGTGCCACGCGGGATCTTCGGGCGCGAATCGCACGCGCAGCGCGCGCTGCTGCGCGCGGATCTTCAGGAGCTTCAGCACGATCACCGACAGGCTCCAGCAACTGAAGAAGGCGATGAAGATCGGGATGCGGTCGAACGCCGTGAGGTAGCGCCAGACGACCTCGCCGACACCCGCGCTCCGAAAGGGCGCGGCACCGCCGTAGACCACCGCCATCATCAGCAGCGCCAGCAGCAGGCTGGCGCTCATGCTTGGTGTGGTGAACCGACCCACGGGTAAGCGCAGTCGCGCCTCGGGGTCGAGCGCAGCGAAGCGCAGCACGGTGGCATGCGAGACGTGCGAGCCAGCATGATCCGTCACGAGTCACCTCCTGAAATGAAGAGCACCTGCGGCCACGTGATCGGCGTCTCGGGTGGAGCGCCCTCCCAGACCACCTTGCCATCCTCGATGCGAAGCGGACAGAGTTTCCAGCCATCGCCATCGCGTACCGGCACCGCTCCACGCTGGCCACGCTTGGCCGTCACGATGCCAAGCGTGCCATCCGCGGCGGGAAGCATCACGCCCACGGGCGCCATCGGACGAACACCCGCCGACATCACCGCATCGCGACGGCGCGCCGCGGCCAGAAGCACCGACGCATCGAAGGTCCGGCTGAGCTGGTCGAGGGCCTGACGACGGACGGACTGCGATCGGGCGTTCGATTCGGAACTGCCCAGCAGGATGGGGTCCTCCCCAAGCAGCGCAGAAACGCCATCAAGCGAGCGCACCCAGCGCGCAGCGGCCGCGTCCTCGGGATCGCTCTCGTCGGCGAACATCTGCAGCCAGATGCGCCACAGGTCGCGCGTGGCATGCCAGTGCAGCACCGGATCGCTCACGGTCGCGCCGCGCAGCTGCGCCAGCATCTTCAGGATCGCGTCGCGCGCACGAACACCGTCCGCACCCTGCAACGCCGCAAGCGCCTCGTCGACCGCCGCGGCACCCGACCAGGCTCGCACGCCACCGGTCGGCTTGAACGCAGATGCCTTGCGATCGGGCAGCGCATCAGGGCTCTTGAGGAGATCGGACTTGCTCTCGATGGCCTGCGCCAACGGACTTGGCGACTGTCGCGTGTTGCGGCGGTAGAGCAGCCGTCCGCCCTCGAACGACTGCTCCAGCAGGCCGGCATATCCCGTCGACGCGATCGCGGCACGCGCGGCACCGGCGATCGACGGCTCCGCGCCAGTCACGCCCACCGTTCGGCGCGCAAGACCACGAAGCTGCTCAGCGACAGGTCGGTACGGACTCCTGGGCTGTTCGTCCAGATGTCGTGTCAGCACGCCATCCATCGCACGGGCCGTCGCGGCATCGCCCCAGTCCAGCGCTTCCATCCCGCGCTGCGAGTCACCTCGGCCGGCAAGAAGCCCCGGAACGACCACGCTCCGCCAGGCGCGGATGCCAAGACCCGACGCGGCCGCATCACGCGCCGACTCGCATGCACGAAGCATGCCGCGCTCGGCCAGCACGTCGCCACCCTCACGCAGCAACCGCTCCCACAGATCCAGCGTCGCCTGCTCGTCGGTGGACTGCTCCAGCTTCTGCAGCGTGCCACGAACCAGCTCCAGTCGATCCGCCATGGCGCGGGCCAGTGACGCGCGTTGCGACGCTTCCGTCGCGAGCCCCTGCAGCGACTCGGCAGCCGCCTGTCCATCCCGCTGCGCCGCCGCGGTGCTTGCCGCGGCTCGTGCCTCGCGAGCGATGGTGTCGAGCGACTCGGCAGCCGAGGACCATGCCGCGCGGTCGAACTTGCCGGCCTTCGAACGCGCTGGATCCGCGACTTCCTGCAGCCGCGCCGTCAACGCATGGAACGCGCCACGCGAGGCCTCGAGGGACCGGTCACTCGCCGTCGAGGCGGCGGCCCTCATTCGCGCGATGGCGGCCTCCACGGCGTCGCGCCGGCTCGCGGGTTGCGAGTCCAGCACGCCCGAGACCTCGCGCGCAGCCAACTCCATCTCGACCGGATCCTGCGAGGTCGCTCGCATGCGATCCAATCGCGCGATGATCTCGTCCGCGCCGGCCTCGGCCGCACGCGCACGATCGCGTGCGTTGGCCACTCGAAGACGCGCACCGGCAAGTTCCGGCCTGGCGGCATGCGCAGGCTCCGCCGCGAGCGCCTCGACCACCTTCGCTGCGGCGTCCAGCTCACCCACCTCGATGCGGCGATCCACCTCGGCGATCGCGTCGTCGAACCGCCGCTCCGCAGCCCACGCTCGACCCACCCACCATCCAGCGCCCAGAAGGCAGCCAAGCAGCACCACGCTCACGGCACCGACCAGCGCCCGACGGCGTGTCCGCCTCGCGACATGCTGCGAGCGACGGTCCTGCAGACGTGTGCGAAGTGCGGAGGGCCACTCGGTCTCCAGTCGGTCCACGGCATCGGCCATGCGATCAAGCGCTTCCACATCGCGTGCCTCGTCGAGGGCAAGCTCCAGTTGATCCAGTGCCGCTTTCTGGCGTGCGGCAAGCTCGCGCCGATCCAGCGCACGCTTCATCAGGTCAAGTGGACCCTCGACCTCGCGCCGCAACGCTTCACCCGGGTCGCCCTTGGCACAGAGCGCATCCCACGCGGACACATGCCCGGACAGCGCCTCCAGATCCATCGCGGCCGCGGCCGCATGAAGTCGATCCGCACACGCGCGCGCATCGCGCTGCAACTGCAGCAGACGATTGGCTTCGGTGATCCTGCGGACGCGTCCGAACAGTTCCGCGTGCTCCTCTTCGCGCAAGGCCATGGCGTCGAGTCGTTCCACGATCTCGCCCGCCAACGTCGTGTCCTCGGCGCGAACGGCCTCGCGCGCGGCGTCGGCGAGCGCCGCCACCGCCTCACGCTCCAGCCGACGCACGGCGTCAAGCCAGGCAGGATTGCGCGGATCCCGATCCGCCAGCACATGCAGCGCCTGCAGCCTCTCCTGCAGCGGCGCGCGTCGAAGGAACGCATGTCGCATCGCGCCAAGCTGTGAAACCAGCGCGCCCTGCTTGCCTGCCACGGCCACGAGCGCTTCCAGCAACGCCACATCGACTTCCGATGCTGGCGGCAGGCCCGCGGCGTGCAAGAGCCTGCTCCACGCGTCATGCGCACCCTCCAACCGGAGCGCCGCAGCCCCGGGAATCAACTGCGCCGCATCCGCAAGACTCAGCGCCTCGCTTGCGCACCCACGCTGCACCCAGCGTTGGCATCGCGCAAGCATGGTGTTCACCTTGCCCACCTCACGCGCGTGCGCGTCGGCGAGTCGATGCAGCGCTTCGCGATCGGCGTTGCCCTGCAGCAGCACGCCTCGAATCCGCTCCGCGATGGCCGGCGCCAGCTCACTCATGCACCACGCCCCTTCAGCAGGAACCAACCCAGCAAGATCACGGCGCCCAGCACAGCCGCCAGCCACAGCACCCTCCAACTGCGTGAAGCCGGCGCTTCCTCAAGCGTGACGGCGATGGGGACCGCATGGTCCGGCACCGACTCGGACGGCGCAGACGCCATCGAGCCCATCGAGGGTGCCGCGTCCGGTGCATGCACCACGCCGACGCCAAGGCGTCGCTCGGGCTGCCAGGTGAGACGGCCGGACGCGCGCGTCTCCGCGATCTCCGCCTCCACGCCGATCTTCGCGCTCGTGGCGCGCGGCGCCGGCCGCAGCGAATCGGCGCGAATCACCCACGCAGGATCGCCGAGCGTCTCCAAGGCTGGCTCACGCGCACCGATCACGCAGATCACGGGCATGCTGCCTGCCGAGGGCCGCAGCGCACGCGTGGCCCATCCGCGCGTCCACCGTTGAGGCAGCGGAAGCGTCGCCGCAAGTTCCGCCAAAAGCGTCAGACGATCCACCTCGCTCGGCACCACGATCCACGCGCCAACGCCACTTTGCATCGCTGCCTCGAGCGCGGCGACCGCGACGCCCTCGTCGCCGAACGCGCGCTTCCAGTGCGTGGCGCCAACCGCACCCGGCATGGCACCGATCTCGGAGGGCGACTCCATTTCGCGCGGCGTACCCGACCATGCCTGCATCCATCGCGCTGAATCCTGCAGGATCGCCACAGGACACGCGCGCACGATCTCCTGCGCGTCAATGAGTCGGTGATGCGCGAGACGATTGCCGCGCCCGGTGTGATCCACGCCACTCGGCCGGATCACGCTTGCGACCCAGCGCGACTCGCCCTGCCACTCGATGCAGCGCGTGGCGTGGAGCACACGCTGGTCCTCCCGAGCGTCTGGCCACGCTTCCGGCAGGCCGCTCAGTGCACTCAACGCTTCAGCCAGCCCGCGCGGCATGCCGCCGGTGCGGCCAGCCACTGAAAAGCCGGTGCCACCGTCCAGCCCGCGCGGCAACGAGGTGTGGATCAACTCCGCCCTCACGGCACGAAGTCCTCCAAGTGGCCGCCCTGTCGCCACTCCCATGCAGCAACGAATGGCGCGGCAGCCCACTGCGGCTCCACGCGCGACGAACCGGCCCCACGCCCCAACGCCGAGCATGGCACGAAGAGGCACCGAGGAAATGCCGCGCGGACGGTGGCAAGGAATTCGGGCGCGGTCCGCTCGCAGAAGCGAACCAGCGTGCGGTGCACGTCGGCGAGCGCTTGCCGATCCACGCCTCCCGCTGGCAGGTAGGGCTCTCGCTCCAACGAGATGCCGAGCGCTTGCGCCCAGAGATCCGCCTTCGCCAGCGCCACGACCAACGGCAGATCGCACGGCTCGTCGGTGCGACGCCCGCGATGCTGACGCACACGCGAAGCCATCTCCTGCAGCACCACGTCCTGACGCGAGGCCCCCGCCGCGGCCGCCGACAAACCAAGCCCGGACCGGAAGGCGTCATCCTGCGTCGGATCCAGAACGAAGATGGCGAATTCGCTGCGCCCCAGATGGCGCGTGACCGGACGCGTCGCCTCGTCGGCACCCGGAAGGAAGTGTTCGCCCGCGTTGTCGTAGAGCACCAGCAACCGCTCCTCGGCCCGGGCCGAGTCGTGCCGCACCGCGAAGATGAATGGAGTCGGCACCGTCTCGGTCCGACCGCCGACGCGAACCTCGCTATAGCCATCTCCACCTGCGGTCTCGGTCTTCGCCAGCCGCTGCGGCACGGCCTCGGGCTGCGACCCGAACAGCGCGTTCTCCATGGCATGGATGCGCGCGTGCATGCGTGGCTCCGCGTCGGAGACCTCAAGGCCCAGCATCGCACCTTGCCGGCGCATGCTCCAGATGGCGCTCGCAAGCAGGTGACTCTTGCCCGCGCCTGGCGAACCCACCACACTCGCGATGGTCGCCGGCACCTCGATCAAAGCGCGCGGAAACTCCTGCCTGCACCGTGCACAGGCCAGCCGCGTGCATCGCGCGCCGTCAGGATCGATCGCGGCGCCCGTGAGGTCGAAGCGACTGGGCAGGAAACGGATCGGCTCCGTCGGACCCGACACGGGATCTCCAAGCAGACGGGGATCCTCCGCGATGAACAGCGATTCCTGCGGCGCGAATCCGTGCCAGCAACTCGGGCAGTGCACCCTCCGGACCAGATCGCGGGCTGGCTGGAACAGGGCCTTTCGATGCGCAGCAGTCGGCAACATCCGTCGTGAGACTACCCGCCGACCGTTGACCCATGCACCGATCACGCCAGTCACGAGGAAACGGATGAACCGAACTTCCAAGAGAGTGGCGGCGGCTGCTCTTGCCGTCGGGCTCACCCAAGGCGCGCGCCAATGAGGTGCTCGTCACCCTGTCCACCGGCGACACGATCCGCGCCGAGCTGGTCAACGATGCTGATGGCGTGCTCACGCTGAAACATCCGGTGCTCGGCGAACTGAAGATTCCGCGCCGGAGACCAAGCCCGCCGAGCAGGCCGTGGCCACCGCTCCCGCTGCAGAGCCTGCCGCCGCGCCCGATGCCGCGGCAGCCGCAGCGGCAGCCGAGGAGAAGCGCAAGCCGAAGTGGTCCGGAGGCATTGAAGGCAACCTGACCGGCGCCGCCGCCGAGAACGACCAGTGGGACTTGCGCGTGGACGCCAAGCTGCTTCGCGAATTCCCCGATGACCGTCTGAACATGTACGCCGAGCACTTCCTGAAGACCCTCGGCGGTGCCAACAGCGGCAACACCGGCAACGCGATCACGGACAGCAACCTGCTGAGCAACATCACGTACAACCGATTCCTGAATTTAGGCCCATGGCTCTAGTTCATGAGGGGCCAGTGCGAGTACGACATCAGTCAGAACTGGGAGAATCGTGTCAGTGGCTGGGGCGGTATGGGCTCCAAGTTCATCGACGACCCGGGTGACCCGAAGAAGTACAACCTCACGGGCAAGCTCGGTTTCGGCACCGCACGCGAGTTTGGCGTCGTCGACCCGTGGTTTCCGCAGTTGTACGGCGAGATTCAGGGCTTCTGGCAGTACACCGATCGCCAGAAAATCACGGCGAGCGCCTTCATCACGCCCGACGTGAGCGACTTCAACAACTACATGATCTTGGCGCGTGTCAAGTGAAGCATGAATCTCGACGTCAAGAGCGGCCTCAGCCTGCTCGGCGGCCTGCGAAACCAGTACCAGAGTCCCGTGAAGGCGGCGGGATCGAACCTGAACGACTTCCGCGTCTATCTGGGCTTCAAGCTCGACATCTGACGCCCCACACGGAGCACATTCCATGAAGATCATCGACGACTTCAAGGCATTCACGGTCAAGGGCAACGCGCTCGATCTGGCGGTCGGCGTGATCATCGGCGCCACGTTCGGCAAGATCGTGAAGAGCATCGTGGACGACATCTTCAACTCGATCATCGGCATGCTGATCGGTGGCGTGGACCTGTCGAACATCAAGATCACGCTGAAGAAGGCCGTCGAGGCGGATGCGGCCAACAACCCAGCGGCAAGCCCCGAGGTCGCGGTCAAGATCGGCACGTTCCTGAACATGTGCATCGAGTTCAAGATCGTCGCGTGGGCGGTGTTCCTGCTCGTGAAGGCGATCAACCGGCTCGCCGAAAGGACGGGCGTTCCGCTGAACCAGGCGCCGAAGGCCCGACGCAGCACCAACCGCGAGACGGCCGCTCGGGACCGGGTGGTGTCCCCCGCTGTCCCCTGTCGTGCTCGCTGCGGGACACCACCTGGATCCCTCGCTCGCCTGCTCTGGATCCCTCGCACTGCGTCCGCGTAACAGGGTCGGAGGTCGTTATTGGCCTCGTGCCCTGCGCGCCCCTATCTTGGGCCGCATGGCTCTTCAGAACCTCTCGGATGAACAGGTCCGCACCTGGACGCGCGAGCAGAAGGACCGCTGGTGGCTGGAGAACATCTACCGCGGTGACATGCCGCAGCTCACGCTTCGCAGTGCGGTCACCGGCTTCCTCGTCGGCGGCATCCTGAGCGCCACGAACCTCTACATCGGCGCCAAGACGGGCTGGACCCTCGGCGTCGGCGTGACCAGCGTGATCATCAGCTTCGTGGTGTTCCGCGCGATCTCGCGCCTCGGCGTCTCGAAGGACCTCACGATCCTCGAGAACAACGCGGTGCAGTCGATCGCGACCGCCGCCGGCTACATGACCGGTCCGCTCATCTCGGCGCTCATGGCGTACATGTTCATCACGAACAAGCCGATGGCCATGCACCAGATGGTGCTCTGGAACATCCTCGCCAGCATCCTGGGCGTGCTCGTGGCGTTCCCGATGAAGCGTCGCTTCATCAACGACGAGCAGCAGCCTTTCCCCGAAGGCCGCGCCGCCGCCGTGGTGCTGGACTCGCTCTACCCCGACGCGCCACGCGGCGGCACGGTGCACATGAAGGGCAACATGCCGATCGAGCAGCCCCGCACCGCCACCGAGGGCGGCGTGGACATGGGCGTGTTCAAGGCGAAGGCGCTCGCGTGGGCGGCCGCCACCGGCGCGTTCCTGCAACTGCTGGTGGCGGGTGGCTACATGGCCATGCTGCAGATCCGGCTGCTCGGCACCTCGAAGTCGAAGGAGATGCTCTGGAAGATTCCCGAGCGTCTGGACGAGTGGTGGTACCACCTCGCCGCCAAGGGCAAGGCGCCGCTCCCCCGCATCAATGGACTGAACTTCGAGCAGCTTGGCGTCACCGTCGCGTTCGACCTCAGCATGATCGGCGCGGGCGGCCTGATGGGCATGCGCATCGCCAACAGCCTGGTGCTCGGCATGGTGGCGAACTTCCTGGTGGTCGCGCCGCTCATGATCCGCGCCGGCGAGATCGTGCCGAAGAACTTCGCCAAGATCGTGCAGGCGGACGGCACCTACGACATGGCGGCCGCGATCTTCGGTCGCCCGCACCTCACCAACTCGTGGTGCCTCTGGTGGGGCGTGGCCATGATGGTCACCGCCAGCATGGTCGGCCTGTTCGCGAAGCCGCAGGTGCTCGTCTCGGCGTTCGCGGGCCTGTTCAACCGAAAGGGCAACTCGAACGATTGCCTGCGCGAGATCGAGCTTCCCCTGAAGTGGAGCTTCATCGGCATCCCGATCTTCAGCGCGATCATCATCTGGCTGAACTGGATGTGGTTCGGCGTGAACCCCTGGCTCGGTGCGCTCTCGATTCCGTTGATCATCCTGCTCACGCTGATCGCCGCGAACGCGACGGCCCTCACGAGCACCACGCCGACCGGCAGCCTGTCCAAGATCACGCAGTTCACCTTCGGCGCGCTGCAGCCCACGAATCCGGGCACCAACCTGATGACCGCGGGCGTGACCACCGAGGTCGCCAGCAACGCGAGCAACCTGCTCATGGACATCAAGCCCGGCTACATGCTGGGAGCCAAGCCCCGCCAGCAGGCATGGGGACACTGCATCGGCATCGTGGCGGGCGCGCTCGCAAGCACCCCGCTCTTCTACCTGCTGTTCCTGAACAAGTGGACGCCCGAAGGCGCCACGATCGAGTCCACCATCACCGAGCAGTGGGCGGTGCCTGGCGCCATCCAGTGGGCTGCGATCAGCAAGGTGATCGAGGGCATGGGCAAGGCCGGCACGATGGATTCCACGGTCATCACCGGCGCCGACGGCATCGCGAAACTGTGGGGCGTGCTGCCGGTCTCGGCCGCGTGGGCCATGCTTGTGGGCGCGATTCTTGCGCTCTTTCTCGAGATCGCCCGCATCGCGCGCAAGGGCCGCTTCCCGATCTCGGCGGTGGGTCTTGGCCTTGGCGTGGTGCTTCCCCCCGAGAGCACGATCATGATGTGGATCGGCGCAGCGCTGTTCACCTTCTTCGAGCGCAAGTATCACGAGCGCATCGGCGAGTTCGGCCATCGACTCTGGGTCGACTCGAAGGAAGCGGTCTGCGCGGGCCTGATCGCGGGCTGGGCGCTGCTCGGCATCGGTGATGGCATCATCGCGGCAGTGACGGAATTCCCTGAGACCGAGGCGGAGGTGGCTGCAGTGGAGGCGAAGGCCGCGGCCGCGCCGGCCGACTCCGCCATACCCCTTCCCCCCGCGAAGTGACGCGCCTCAGCTCACCTCTTCACCAAGCGCCACATCGTCATCCGCGTCGCGCGCGGTGATGGCGACGTCGAGATCGCTCACCAGCCGCCACGCGTGCTCCACCAGCGTGTCGATCGCGCGCAAGGCATCCAGATGCGCGTTCGCGTCATCCACGCTCACCTTGCCCGCGCCCGTCGCCTCCAGCGTGCCCAGTCGGGCCGCCTGACGCCGACGCCCGGCCTCGCGCACCAGCTTGCGCATCGCCGCGCTTGGTGCCTCACCCTTGGGCTGCTCCAGCCACGCGGCAGCCGCCAACACCCCGGCACTCGCTCGCTCCATGAAGTCATGGAAGCTGCTGTGCGGATTCGGAGGCGGCTTCAGGTCGTCGCGCTGCAGCATGCGGCGGATCGCCTTGGCGTGCTCCAGCGCTTGCAGGCTGGCCACCTGCCGCTCCATGTCCTCGGTGCCAAGGCCTTCCGTGCCTGCGGTTGCGGCGGCAACACGAAGTGCGCGACCGGCGTTGCGAATGTCGTCCAGCAGGTCCTGATGCGCGGCGGAATGCCCCCGCATTCGTTCATCGGCTGCCCGCAGCGCCACGGCGCCGATCGCCGCCACGCCGCGACGCAAGCCTTCCAGCACCACCGTCGGAACGCCACCGCCGATCTCGTCGATATGACGAAGCAGCACGGGGCCACGATCCGGCACGCGCGTGACCAGCCAACGCGAGAGAGGCCTTGAAAGCGCACATCCTGCCACGGCACCTAGCGTTGCGAACAAGGAGTGGAACAGCGCCAGCGACAGCGGACCGCTGCCACCGCCCCAACGCTGGGCGAACGATTCAAGCACGCTCAGTGTCGGCAGGGCCAGCACCGCCGAGATCAGTGACACGCAGATCCAAGCCACGCCCACGCGCGCGCCAGCCGCGCGCGAGAACGGAAGCACCAGCAGTGCGGTGCTGGTGGTTCCCACGCTCGCACCGACCACGAACGGCGCCGCGACACGAAACGCAACACCGCCCTCGACGAGCGCGCTCATGGCGATCGCGATTGGCGCCGCGCTGGACTGCATCAGTGCAGCCGCCAGTACACCCGCCGCAAGCAGCGCAAGTTCGGAGCCCAGCGTGGTGCCCGACGCATCCAGCAGCCCCAGCGCGCTGACAAGCGGTGCCATCACCGGGCGCAGGATGTTCAGTCCGGCGAGCAGCAAGCCGAACCCCGCAAGGAAGCCGCCCGCATCACTCCAACGGCCCTTGCCGACGAAACGGAGCAGCGCCCCCACCAGAATCACCGGCATGAACCACGGGAACCAGGCACGCCCCACGCCCGTGAGGGCGACCAGCCACGAGGTGCTGGTGGTTCCGACGGTCGCGCCGGCCACGATGCCGATGGCAGCATGCAACGAGACCAGTCCCGCGGCTGCGAAACCCATGGTCGCCATGATCGTGGCGCTGCTGGCCTGCATCGCCACCGTCATGCCGACACCCATCGCCATGCCAGCCCAAGGTCCACCCACCGTCCGCTGCAGTCGCGCACGCAATGCCTCGCCGCTGAGCTGCCGAAGCGATTCGGTCATCAGGCTCATGCCGAGCAGGAACGCACCAACACCTCCCGCTGCCTGCGCCGCATCGCTCCACGGTGTCGAGGAAACCGCCTGCAGCGGCATCATCGCGAGAAAGTACCCCATGCGCGCGGCTTCCACCAACGAAGAAGCGTGATTTGGCGCGACTTCGGCACCCGATAGGCCCTGTTCGCGGACTCCGCAAAGCGCTCAAGAGCCAGCATGCGCTCGGCTTCGTTGCGGGCTTCCTGCCCTTCTCGCAGCCGCTGGGCCGCCTCGATCCACGCAACACGATCCGACGGCAAGGGCAATTCCGCAACCTGTCGCGCGCTCAGCTTGATCGCCTTCGGAGAGAGACCGGCCCCCGCATGACGCCACCAAGCGATCGCGCTGGTCGCGGGAGCGAGCAGCGCCGCCGCGAGCGGCCACACGTCGTTGGCGTCGTGAGGCAACAGTCGGATCACGGGAACACCGGGCGCAAGTTCACCGCGCGGATCGACCACCGCCTCGATCACCGGAGTCTGCGTGGCCAGGAGGATCTTCGGGTGCAGCGCGGCGCTCAGCCATCCGCGCATCTCGCCGCGTGGCAGCAGTGCGGGTACACGGGCCGCGGGATGGGCGAAGGCGCGGCCCAGCAGGCGCGCGGGGCGCTGCCCCCACAGCGAGTGGTTCCAGCCGATCAGTCCGGTGGTGATCACGGGCAACCGATCCATGCGCGAGGCGACACGATCGATGGCGGCGGTGCGAGGCCGCAACGCGTTCAGGCCGCGGCCAGCGTGACGGTCGTCACAGAGGGCGCCTCGCAAGCCGTAGTACTGATCCCGAAAGTCCGCGGTCACATTGGCGAGGTCGCCAACGCGGCCGCCCTCGCGCACCTCAAGCGCGGGAACTCCCGCGCTCGCGGCGGCAGCGGCGCCCCACCTTCCACTCCAGAACTTCCATGGCAAGGTCGCCTGCACCTCGCCGTGAATCGTCAAGGCGTGCGACGTGGCACATGCACCGATCCGTGGCACCGACAGGCTCAGGATGCAGACACGCGTGCCGGCGTCGAAGCTGAATCGATCATCCATCCAGATGCGTTCAAGACGCCCGACCCGGTCCACCTCGTCACGGATCTCCTGCGCACTTGCGGCAGCAAGCATCGGCCTTGGAAGGATGACCGCAGCATGGCCCCCCGGACGAAGCGCCCTCACCGACAGCAAGAGGAAGGCCGCAGCAGGATCCGCGTAGCCGCGCACCGCCTCGCCCAGACGCGCGCGCCAGCGGGCTGCGTTTGCGCGATCGACCACGGTTCCACGCCGCAATTGTCCGAGGAACGGCGGATTCGCCACAACCACATCGCAGCGAAGCCATGACGCCGGCACACGCACCGCATCGGCCACACGGATCCCGCGCACGAGCGCTCGTCGAACGCTTGCACCACCACCGAGCAATGCCTCGAGCCGCGTTCGCGCGATGCGTGCCGCCTCGGCGTCGATCTCCACGCCCTTCAGTCGGGCGGCGATCACGCGCGGCGACGCCGCTCGCGCCAACAGTCGCTCCGCCGCCGCCACCAGCAGATTCCCCGTTCCACACGCCGGATCCAGCACCACCGGTACACCGCGACCGCTCCAGCGATCCACGCTTTCCCGCGCGGCGAGTTCCGCCAGTTGCGGCGGCGTCATGAACGCACCGCGACGGCGGCGCTCCGTCGGATTGGCGCGAAGTCGCTCCTCATATGCCTCGCCCAACCAGGCGGGGTCACGCGAGCCACCGCGATTCGCTACCGTTCGCGCCATATCCATCGGAATTTATGGCCACCCCGCCCTCTATGCCGCGTTCCATCAATTCGAGCTCGAGTTGATCCGCGCGGCGCTTGGATGGGCGAAGGGTGCGGTGCGCACGCCCAAGCGCGGCCAATCACGCAAGCGGCCCCCCGGAACGGGCATCCCGCATGTGCATCGCGTCTATGAGCCCGCCTGCGGACCCGGCCAGTGGCTGGCCATCTTCGCGCGCATGGGTTGCCATGTCACGGGCCTGGACATGCAGTCGGCCATGGTGGCCGCTGCCAAGCGCGCGGTGCTGAAAGCCAACGTGTTTCAGGGGGACATGAGCGCGCCACCGTCGGAACTGATCGAGCGTGCACACGAGGAACCATTCGACCTCGCACTGAACTTGCATGGCAGCGTTGGACATCTGCCGTCGCCTGAGGCGTTCGAGTGGCACCTGCGCACAACCTGGCTCATGTTGCGACCGGGTGGCGTGTACATGGTCGGCGTGACGATCCGCAGCGGCCGCAAGGCCAGCGAACCCATGGAGCTTGGCCAGTACGGACCCACGCAGGTGGGTGGCGGCTGGGCCGCGTTGCGAAGCGTGTCGCTCGGTGCCGCGGCAGGCAGCCCCTACGAGCGCATCCACCACATGATGATGACCTTCGGCGTGGAGGGCGCGGGCCCGCTCATCGCCGAGACCTACGACCTGCTCACCTTCCCGCTGCCGTGGCTGAAGCGTGCGCTCAAGCGCAGCGGCCCGTGGGAGGTTGTCGCGGCACACTCCATGCTGGAGGACGGTTTCCCGAAGGTGCGACTCTCCGCGGAGTCGAGCGATGTCACGCTGATCCTCCGCCGATAACGAGGGTCAGAGGTTGTTATCGACTTGTGGCCAGTAACAACCTCTGACCCTCGTTATCCGGTGATCCGCGGTCGATGTAGAGCGCTCCGGTGCCGCTCTCCTCGCACCAGGCCGTCAGCGCCTTCGAGATCATCTCCGGACCGTTGTCCGCCCGCAGGTGCGCTGGGGCGCCACGGATCGCCGTCAACTCGTCGAGCACCGCCACCACGTCGTTCCCGCGCAGCCGCCGCCGCAACTCGATCGCCAGGCACTCGCGCGTGTACTCGTTTTGGGGCGTGCGCATGCGGTGACTGATCCTCATGAAAAGACCACGGCCCGAGCGTGTGCCCGGGCCGCGGAGGATCGAACTCAGGTTGTGCGGTCATCTTCGAGCAAACTCAGCGGCGACGCCGCGCGGCGAGCAGTCCACCAAGACCGAGGACCGCGGCCGCGCCGGGGGCGGGGACCACAAGAGACGATCGCGTGTTCTGACCTCCCCCAAAGGTCGTCGAGTATCGAAGCACCGTAGAAACCCGACGCCCATCGATCAGTTCCGCGGGGTTCGCGGCAAGCGTGACGCGAACTTGGAAGTTGTTCTGGCCGACAACGGGCCCGCTCGTACCGAAGCTCACTTGAGGCCCCATCTGCGTCGGATCATTGAATCCAAGGCTCGGATCGAGGAGCGTGTTCGGACTTCCCAAGGGGTAGATCCACCAGGTCAAGCCCGCGTTCGTCGAGTACTCGACAAGCGAGACGGGCGTCGCATATGCGGTCGTCCCAGCGTTGTTGGTGAGGTACACGCCGATCCTGAAGCTATTCAACCTGCCGTCCCAGCTTCCATCGCTGTAGCCGTAGTACTCGATGGTGGTCGCCGTGCTACCTTCAAGGGTCGCGCAGTTCGTACCGGTACCAGGACCAGACACGATTCCGGCAGTGGCCGGGCCCGCGATGGCCGCGAGGGCCAACGCACCAATGGCAATCGAAGTCTTCACGCTATTTCTCCTAACCTAGGCCACCGATGGGAGGCGATTGTGGACCGCGGAGCGCGCACGGGAACAGGCGGGCAAGGGGCAACTCCGCTATCGGAAAACGTAGCCCGCCCCCCCGTTTGTCAACCTTTTTCGAGCCGATCCACGTGAAGATTGCGCCATGTGAAGATGGGCAAACACGGGTTGGGGCAATGGGCGATTTGCCATCACGAGTCGCTTCTGATCTCTCAAAGGCGCCGGTGCGCTCGGAAAACCCGGGCGTTCACCCAGTCACGCAGCGCCTTCCGGATCGGACGACTCCAGCGTAAAATGTGGACTTATTGGCCCCTAGGGCCGCGAAAGTCTCTCATAAGGGGTGGACCTGTTCAGCGCACCCCTTTCAAAAGATCGTTTTGACAGCGCTCGATTCGGGTGCATTCTCATAATGTGCGGAGGGGGGTCAGAGGGGTCGAGTCGGAAGCGGTATTTCCGCTCGTCGAGTGCTCCCTACTTTTGGAGAAAGAAAAATGAAGTCTGTTCTCGCTGGCGTTTCCCTCGCCTCCCTCGTTGGTGCAGCCGCATCCGCGGATGTCACCTACACCCTCACAAACCTAACCATCCTTGGTGGAAATCTCACCAGGGCCTTTGAGGCCGGAACGCTGCAGGGCACGCTGACTGGTGCGTCCATCAATGTGACGCTGAATGCGTCTACCAACTCCACCAACGCAAGTGACCTTTGCATCTACCTTCCGCCAATTGGGCCGCTCCCGCTCGCCTTCGGTGGTGCGCTGCAGGTTGGTGGCTACTCCCCCTTCAACGCAAGCCAGCGTTACTATTGGCCCAATGGCGACTCATCCGCGCCCGGCACGACTTCGATCGGTTCCGTGAGCTTCACAAGCCCAATCAACTTCAGTGGCGGCGCCTCTGACTTTGCGGTGTGGATCGGCAACGGTTACTTTGGTGCTGGCAGTGGCACTTCGGGCACTTGGACTGGGTCGATCACACTGATCGGCGTCAGCGCGGTTCCAGCTCCCGGCGCGCTTGCGCTCCTCGGCCTGGCAGGTCTCGCGACTCGCCGTCGCCGCTAAGGCACGGCACGGTTTGGGGCAGAGCCTGACGCAGCGACGTTGCAAGTTCCACTCCGAGCCGCGGATACATTGAGGGTCGTTCACGGATCGTGGACGAATCCCGAGACAGTCTGCAAGGGGATGCTCCCGAAAGGGAGCATCCCTTTCTTTCATTGGTGCTCAACGCGCAGCGCTCTCTGCGCTCGCCCGCTCAGCGGATTCCGTCCATGGATGCCATGAATGCCAGCATGTCCACGCACCGGTTCGCGTAGCCAGCCTCGTTGTCGTACCAAGTGACGAGCTTGAAGAAGCGAACGTTCAGCTGAACGCATGCCCCCACATCGAAGATGGATGAACGCGTATCGCCGACAAAGTCGCTCGACACGACCTCCCCGAACTGGCCGGCCTGACGGGCGGCTGTCGATGGCGGGGCTGGTGTTGACGATGGTGTGGACGCTCCGCGGCTGGAGCACTGACGCGGGATGGCCCTGGGCGGGAAGCAGAGTGTGATCGAGCTGCGGGATGAGTACATCACCGCCTGCTCCAAGCGAGCCCAAGCTAAGCGGAACATCTCACAAAACAAGAGCAGCTGGATGACTGAATCCACAGTGCATCAGCGAACACCCTGGAGGATCTGACGGAGGATTCCCTGCTGGCTCACCTCGAAGGGCGGGCAGCCCAAGGGCTCTCCCACCGCTGCTGGAATCACACGCTGCAGATCGCCAATGCGTTCATGAACTGGTGCAAGAAGTCCGGATACATCAGTACCAATCCGCGAAGCGAGATCCCGAAGAAGGACGAGGCTCTGGATCGGCGGAGGTCTCGGCGTGTCCTGACAGACGAGGAAGAGGAGCGATTGATGGCCGTAGCCAAGCAGCGTGGCCGAGAAGCTTGGTACGCCACCGCTCTCTACGCAGGCCTGCGGAAGACTGAACTGAAGCGTCTGGAGTGGTCAGATGTGGACATGGTCGGAGGACAGATCACCATCCGAAAGACCAAGTCCAAGAAGGTTCAGTCAGTCGCCCTCTGCTCTGAATTGAGAGAAATTCTTGAGCGACACCAAACCCAAACAGGCCGCTCTGCAGGTCTTGTGTGGACCACCACAGTCACGGATCGAACAAGGGATTCAGATCTGGAGCGAGCCCAGATTTCAAAGGTGAACAGCGATGGCCTAACGGTTGACTTGCACTCTCTTCGAGCCACTCTTGGCACTCGATTGGCTCGCATGGGTACACCGCCTCAGGTGACTCAACGGATCATGCGGCATGCCAGCCTCGAGACGACTCAGAAGCACTACACGTTGCTCACGCTGGATGATCGACGACGTGCTTTGAGCTCACTATTTCCCAAGCCCGCTGGCAACGGCGATGCTTCGGGTGTCGTCCAATTCGCTCTTTTCAACTCCCCCCTCAACTCCCCCCTTATGGGGTGCCTTTCGAGGCAGTCCAAAACAGCGGAGCGCAACAAGACCGATGCAGAACCTGCCCTGATAGACTCAAGATCGCCTTGCGGGTGTAGCTCAGTTGGTAGAGCGTCAGCTTCCCAAGCTGAATGTCGAGGGTTCGAATCCCTTCACCCGCTTTCACGCTGCGGCTTGTCGAGGCATCTCACGCCGTACCCTCCCGCGCATGCCCG
>Ga0194133_10003958_pt1 | contig 20407 bp, 14 predicted proteins | sample TA2KigOf40mmetaG_FD_155448 | JGI IMG/M metagenome (GOLD analysis project Ga0194133, IMG submission 155448) | Freshwater microbial communities from Lake Tanganyika, Tanzania - TA2015055 Kigoma Offshore 40m | ecosystem: Environmental > Aquatic > Freshwater > Lake | place: Tanzania: Lake...
AAAACAATTTGATTTAATTTGCTGACTTTTTCCCTAAAAAGAAAGCCATGGCTGGAGATGCATCTGAGATTAAAGATGGCGAAAGGATTCCTGTAGCTGTTAAAGATATGGGGAGCTGTGAGGTTTATCCTCAAACGATCGCTCACAACCCTAACGGCAGGTAAATTTGGCTAAATCATCTAACAGTCTTTTTTAATAGCAAATCTCATCCAATAAATTATTGCTTTTGTCCAGATTCGTTGTAGTATGTGGCGATGGTGAATACATAATTTATACTGCCATGGCACTACGAAATAAAAGCTTTGGAAGTGCCCAGGAGTTTGTTTGGGCTGCAGATTCATCCGAATACGCCGTGAGAGAAAATGCATCAACTGTGAAATTGTTCAAAAATTTCAAGGAAAAGAAGACCTTTAAGCCAGACTTTGGAGCAGAGCAAATTTTTGGAGGTTTTATGTTGGGGGTCAAGTCTCCGTCAGGTGAACTTTTTTTGGTCTTTCCTCAGTACCCTTTTGATAAAGTAGATCTACAAGAATATCAACTACGTCTAGGTCTTTCCTTTTATGACTGGGAGAGTTTAGAACTCGTCCGTCGAATCGAAATCCAACCCAGGAGTGTTTATTGGTCCGAAAATGGTGAGCTAGTGTGCATAAGCACCGATGACAGCTACTTCATATTAAGCTACGATAGTGAGGCTGTTGTGAAAGCAAGAGAGACCAAGGAGGACATTTCAGACGATGGGATTGAGTCTGCTTTTAACGTAATTAAACTACCCTGAGAGATCCACTTTCTGAGAAACAATCAAATAATTACATATTTAACTTTAGGTTCTTGGTGAGGTTCAAGAATCTGTAAAAACTGGTTTGTGGGCTGGCGACTGCTTTATTTACACCAATGGGGTCAACCGTCTAAACTACTACGTTGGAGGTGAAATAGTAACAATTTCACATCTAGATCGGTAGGCTCTTTTCTAAAAGACAAACAATAAATGACTATTAAATACAAAGTTAAACCTTTTTAGAACCATGTATTTGCTTGGGTACATACCAGCCGATAATCGTCTTTACCTTGGAGATAAAGAGCTGAATGTTGTATCATTTCAACTCCTACTCTCCGTGCTAGAATATCAGGTAAAATATTTTTTGTCTTGAATACCCAAAGTATGTCTTGACCATCAAAAGTTTTCCTACAGACTGCTGTGATGAGGAAAGATTTTGATACTGCAGACAAAGTATTACCAACCATTCCAAAAGAGCAACGCACTAGAGTTGCTCACTTTCTGGAGAAACAGGGATTTAAACAGCAAGCTCTTGCTGTTTCAAGGTACTAAATAATTTAACTCTGAAAATCTGTTTCAAACCTTACTTATAAATGGAACATTTTTAGTGATCCTGAACATCGTTTTGAACTTGCTGTCCAGTTGGGTAACATGAAAACTGCTTACGAGTTGGCAACTGAGGCTGGTAGCGAGCAGGTAATAATCTTTTTGAATCTTGACCTTTTTCCAATAGACTTACAAGGAAAATAAAACATGCAGAAATGGAAGCAACTCGCTGAGCTGGCAACTTCGGAGTCGCAATTTGGTTTAGCCCAAGAGTGTCTTCACAAAGCTCAGGATCATGGTGGTCTTTTGCTTCTTGCAACAGCATCAGGTATGCCTCACAGTCCATCTCACGGTTTTCAATCAAATAAGTCATCATCATTACTTTCACCTCGATTTAGGAAATTCTGAGATGGTGCAAAAGTTAGGTGATACAGCCCAAGAAGGGGGAAAAAATAACATCGCTTTCATGGCCAACTTTTTGATTGGCAACCTTGAGCAATGTCTCGAAATTCTCATCTCATCGAACAGATTACCTGAGGCAGCATTTTTTGCAAGGTTTTTCAATCCTCTGTTGTCTTTTTGAATCCACTTTCTCCATTATCTGCACTTGTTTCAGAACGTATTTACCCTCCGAAATTTCTCGTGTGATGCCTTTGTGGAAGGCTGAACTTGCCAAAGTGTCTGAGAAAGCTGGACAGAGTTTGGCTGATCCTGAAAATTACAAAAACCTGTTTCCAAATTTCAAGCAGAGTCTAAAAGCACAGAAAGTTTTGGCTAAAGAAAGAAGTGAGGTCTTGGAGGCTGGTCTGTACAAAACCACCCCGGTTAGGCTGATGTTCTATTCACAATAATCTGTCCAGACGGTCAAACTTTTTTTTCAATTAGGCTGGTCATGAACGACGCCCTCTAGATGAAGTAGATAATGTTGACGTCGCAGATGACCAAGAAGAGGAAGAAGAGAAAATCCACCCAAAACCCACCCCCGACATTTTGGCAGCAACTTTTGCTGCAGCCCTTGCAGAGCAAAAAACTGTTCCACCAGTGTCCATAGATACCGCCGAACTTGAGAAAGAGCTTGATTTAGTAAGTTATTTTTGTATTACCCTAAAACATTTGGTTCAGAGTAATTGTTCCCCTCTTCTAGGACCTCGCTGGCATGAAGCTCGATGACATTGACACAACAGATGTTCAGTTCGACGATGAGGACTTGTTGGATGATTAGAATAAGTGATAGAGGAATGCCAATCTGTGCTTTGTGAAAAATTGTTGATTTTTTTAAAATTATGAATTGCATTTTACTGATAAAAAAAGGGCAAAATCCCACGTTGGTGCCTTTCTGTGTTTGATGAGGTTTTTATTTAAAGAAAAAGATTGAACCATAAAATAAAAGTTTGTTTCTGATGGAGCAAAACCACAGCAAGATTGACCAAAATCGCGGAACCTGAGTTATTAGGTCGTTAACAACTTTTCGGGTTTTATAGGGCAAGGCAACAGGATGTAGAAAGTTCTTTTTACAGTTTGAAACAAAACCCAGTGCTTTGTTCCCCTAAGAATATTTAAAAACATTTAGAATTTGGGCTCAGAGAAAATTTATCATGACGGCATTTAATTGGCCAGAAGTAATAACAATTTGAAAATAGAGTTAAACAAAAAATGTGATAATTTTGAGGAAAAGTGATGATCGCAAGATATTTGATAAAATAAGCCCGACCAGTACCCTAGTCTCTGTCATCCCCCAAAGCTGAGTGCTGAGACTGACTGAACGTGTAAGTTTTAACAGTGTCAGATATGACAAAACACTGGTAGGAGTGCCAGCTGAAAAAAATGGCCATCTAAATATAATCCCAGAAATTTTGAGTAAAATTTGGACATACTTTGTGGACATCATTTTGGTTTGAGACGAATTCTTACAGCTGGTAGCCCAGAACTTTGACGATTGGTCTGGCGAGCAATCAATGAACGTCGGAAGAGAAAAGCTAAAAAAATGATACATTACATTTAATTTAAGAAAAACATTTGAAATACAATTTTACTCTTTGGGCGCAACATCCTCGTGAAGAGAAATCCTCACGCCCATGCGCGCGACCTGAGGAAGATTGTCGAGCTCTTGAGTTGAGGAAATTAGTTTCTTCATCATCGACTTCGTCGCTTCTATAAGCTTTGCAGGATCAATCTTTCGGCCCGCCGAAGACTCCCTCGGCTTGGGAAAAGAGAACTTGAACATTTCGTAAACCTCGTCGGGGTCATTCTGCAGCAGTCACAATTACTTCTAAATATAGTTGTCGGCTACTCACGTGGCAAAAGGTCAAACACGAACCTCGTAAACGTAAAGCATGAATTCAGACAAGTATCCCCTCTTCAAAGCCTCCATCGCGGCACTCACGGCATTGATGAGAGCCTAAGAAAATTCAAAGACACGAATGAGGCTTTGCTTCGTGCGCTTCGCAAATTAAGGTCAGACGGAAAAACCTTGGCAGAACGGCACCCCTTGTCGCCCGTCAAGATCATCACTTTGATGCCGTCCAGGTCGTGCTGCTTGAACGCCTAAAAAAATGGAAACACTTTGTCACCGCGTCGAGAGCATTTTTTTGGGAAAACCCGCAACAACCTCCTCCGGGATGTTGAATCTCAAATAGGCTACCGACGAGACCCCTATTTGGAAGAGCTTCGTCACGAACTTGAGACTTTGGCCCTGATTCGAAATGGTCTGGGGAAGGAGGGCGGGCCAGTGGCCTACCGCACTTGCCATTGCGAAAAAGCAATCTGAAACAAAGGCAAAGCAAAAATGAAAAGCTAGCTTTGGCCTCGATTTGAAATACTAGTACAGATTGTCAAGAACGAAGAATTTCTTTACCTCAACTTCAACGGAATAGACGTATGTGACCTTTTGCCTTTCTAACAGAGAACCTGATTCACTCCTGGGGCAGGGGCCTCTCAGCTCTAGTCACATGTAACGATTTAAGTTTATCAGACGTCTGACATTCGAGTCGATCGGTCGTCGATTGAACATGATTTCCCTGAAAACTGGTTAAGTCCTTTATTTCAAAATCTCGGTGAAAAAAGACGAAAACCGACAGGGAACGGAGAAAAAACACGGTCACGCTAAAATACGACAAGATGGAGATCCAACCATTTGGGTTGGGTCAGGGCTTTCCAATTTGAAATGAATAATTGAATTGCCATCTGTAGGTCAACTGGCACAGCAAGGAAGGTTTATAATAGAAACACTCCGCGGCTTTGGTAAAGGCGGCCGAGCGGGGTTTGTCCCCTTTCCGTACCCGCCCGATTTGTTCCTCCAGAAAAATATAGAAAAGATGTATTTGGTAAAGCGGTTTTATAGTTTATACATTAAGGTGTCATCCGTTCGTCTTCAGGTGTACGCCGGACGGGCTGCAGTGCGGCGGCTCAGAGTTGTTTAGTCGGAGCTGCTGGAGGAGGAAGAGGAGGAGCTCCTTCCGCCTTTGTGGCTCTTGTGCTTGTGCTTTTTCCCTTTCTTGGCCAGGGCGTAGGCCCCGACGCCGAGGGCCGCCGCTCCGACCCCTCCGCCCAACGCGGCACCGGGAAAGCCCGAGCCGCCCGTCCCTGAAAAAGTAGCGAAGCTCAATAATGGTCGGCGAAGCGAACCGTCGCGGCGTCGCGCGCCGAAAAGGCTTACCGTGGGGCTGGGCGCCGTAGTGGCCCTGCTTGGCGGCCTTCTTGGCCGCTTTTCGAGCCGCTTTGTCGTGGATCAGGTGGTGGGCGGCGCCGCCCACGACGTTGCCGACGAGGCCGTGCCCTCTGAAAGAAGAAAAAACAAATGTCAGAAAGCGTCACGGTGTGACGCGGACCGGACGGGTCACAAAGACGCGACAGCCAACAGCGACACACGGGGACGGACGTCCTTTCCATTCAACGGCACAGTCACGGACATAAGAGAATAAGAAATTCCTGGACAACACGCGACAAGCACTCCTACTGTGGCGGTGGTCCCGCGTGGCCGATCGGCGCCGCGTGGCCGGACTGGCCTCCGCCCCTGAAAATGAGCTCGAAACTACCCTAGCGATCTCCTTTGAAGCGTTTGACTTACAGTGCTTTTCCGATCAAGTGCGTGGCCGTCGTGGCGGCGGCCCCCGTCATGACGGCGCTCGCGACCCCGCCGCCGTGCCCGTGCTGAGCGCTGAAACAGAAACACAACGTCAACGTCAAACAAACCTATTAGCGGAGAGACGCATTTTTTACCGGGGCGATTTGGCTCCTCCCGCCACGTGCTTGCCGACCAGGCCCGCCGCCGTCGCGGCCGCCACCCCGATCAGGCCCTGAAAAGTCAAGGGCGAGCGTCAGCCGTGAAGCTCAGCTTTACACAGTCGGAGCGTCTCACCTGTTGCATCGTTCCCGTCCCCGTCCCCCCGTGCGACGGCGGTCCGCTAGAGGAAGGCAGAATTGGATTGGCGAGAAGACAGAAAGGATCGGGTAGAAACGACTTACTAATGAGCTTGCGGCGGCGGATACGGGCCGGGCTGGGCGTGGGGCGGCGCATAGGGTCCCCCCTGGGGAGGCGCCCCGTACGGAGGAGGGTAGTATGGTTGCTGAGGGGCAGCCCCTGGAACGAAAAACAAAGTGGCGGACATCAGACCTGCAATATTGCCGAGTGTTTCTCACCGTAAGGCGGGTAGCCGAAACCCGCTGGCGGAGGCGCGTGACCCTGAAAATGAATCTCTTTTAATAAGCAATGGGTTGGACCCCTGGACCGGCGGTACCTGCGGACCGTAGGGCAAGTTGGGATCGTAAGCCGGAGGATAAGGATTGTAACCTGACATGGCAGCTGGTCCTGATATTTCAAACACTTACTTATCTCACGCGCAAGCTAATTGGATCGAGAACGAAACGTCAAACTCAAATGTCACTCTTTAGAGTTCTGCTGATAGTGATAGAAGGCGATGACTTTGATGTTTGGCTTACTCAGGCGATGACGCATCCAGCCAAGGCTGTACATCATAGGTTGCTGTGGGTGGAAAAAATGCGTCGGCGTAAGTCAAAGTAATAACGCGCTCGCCCAACGCGGCTAGCTGGCTTTGATTTGATCAATAGAGATGGTCGAAACGCGACGCGACACCTCTTCCTATATATAGTTCGATAGATTCACACAATCGAAGTATCGATTAAAAGAAAAGAAAGGCCGGTCTCGATTGTAAATAGATGAAAAGTCTCATTTTCCAGTAAAACGATCTAGCTATCCTAAATTAAAAAGGTTATCAATTTCCTCCTCTGCTTTGCGCTTTCAACGTGGATGGCACGTGACGGGAACTTGCCTTATTCCAAAATTGCAGACTTTTAAGAAAACACGATGAGGCACGTTTCTCCGTGAGCTGGAGATATTCTACAAAAATCTTCAAGCATAAGCTTTACCCTAATCATCAGAACTAGCAATAAAGTCAATAGGTATCAAGTATTTAACTGAGTTCTATTTAGGCCATAGACACTTTCTGGAACATTCTTCTTCAAATGTGTTAAAACGGGTGAACACAGCAAAAACCACCCTTAATCTGCTTAAATCTAGGCCTTAGGGATTAGGCCCCAATACCAAAAAAAGATTGCTTCGCGATCGATCGAACTGATTTGTCCCTTGAACCCTAAATAAGTCTGCAACTGAAATGGTAGGATGGGCATCTCTAGGTTATGTTGCTTAGTAAACGGGGTTATAGCATTAATAGTACCGTGTAAGGAATTGTAAAAAAAAAGAGATGAGTGAAAGTAATTAAGATTACAATTAACGTATGATAAAAGTATGAAGCAATAAAATTACAAGGTCATTATTTAAATTTAGAAGGGTTTTTTTCATGAAAAAGTCTTTCAATCTGTCTGACACAAAAAAACAAAGAAAGACTTTTTGTAAAGTAAAAATATCCACTATTTTTCCTTGACTGTTTTCAGGTGTATTTGCAAGGCTAGCCTTTGAGGTACCCCCAAAGGAAGGGATATATTCATGATACTTGGAAGCTCCCTGGTGTACCTCACCTATTAAAAGTCATTTCAGGAGCTGGAGCAGTTCAAGTTGAACCATATAGGTTAAATCGGAATATGATTTGTTTTACCATAATTTTCAAACTCCTTAATTTATTACTCATGACTTTTATTCCTACCTTATGGCCAAGTGACTTAAAACGAATATCCAAGATTGTAGTTTGAAATCTTCTATAACAGGGTAGCAATTTTGGAGAAAAATCAACAAGGCACCCTCAGTCTGGGTATTAGTGATGCCCGGTGGCTCTTATTTATTGTGGTGAGTCCATACTGCACCAGATTATCAGTATTATAATTGACTGAACACTACCTTAAATCTACTCCCCAACCTTGATTAATCCTAAATTTTTAATATATTTGTGTTCAAATGGAAGAGGTCATGCCTCAAAGGTTATTTATGGTGAACAAATGTGTTTTGTTTGCCAAGCAAATGCCACATGCCTCTTTGAATTTCAAAAATGAACTCTTATCTCCAATGAATGAGCTGTCACATCATTAACACTCCTTCAAAGAAGACTATAATTATTTTGGTAGTTTTAAGGTATGCCTTGCAACAATTTTTGTCATTCCAGAGACGGTGTGGCTTTAGAATTTTCGTCGATGAGGCAATCTGGTGTTAAAGGTTGTTGGGAGAGGTCGGGGTTTGAGTCAACGATCCTCCCATCCCCGGCCCGATCCCATGACCACAAGGCAGCCCTCCATCGTTCATAACAATGAGTCAATCAGCTGCTTAATTGTAACAATTAAATAAATAGGATTGAACAAATCAGGAATATTCAGACATAGATAAGGAGCAAAATCTCAAGGCTCGGAACACACTTAACATATTCTGATTACTTAAATGACTGGGATCACTTTCTGGCTTTTATATTCCTTTCATAGATGTAGCCAATGTTTTTATATGATTTTTATGAATTGGCTTATAGACAAAAACACACAAAAAAGATGGTATTGTTATCAATAAAAAGTCTAAATTTTTCATTTGGAAAGAAACTCTGTCTGCCAGTGTTTGGCTTACTCTAGATCTATGACAATTTTTCAAGCTTAAAAATGGCCTGTTTGTCTTCCCAAGCTGAGGTTAACCTTGATCCCAATTTTCCACTGATATCTCATAGTCACAACTTTTTCTTCTATAATGGCTTGATTATTTTAAGATATTTTTGAAATATTCAATTCAAAACAACACTGTTTGCTAGTATAAAGAACTCCACTTTCCTTTAAAATGATATGAAATTATTTGAACTCTAATAAAAACATGAAAATTTATTTCATTGGTAAATCAAGTAACAGGCAAAATGCTATCCCAATTTCCTCATAGAGCTTTCAAGAACAATTCGTATACAGTGAGTAAAACTGTATGTAATTTAGGCACGGTTGTACTTGCCCCAGATGTGTAACAGAAAAACGCAAGCAATGAACAAAAGAGACATCACCAAAACTGGAACTGGACCCCTGTGAAGGAAAAACAGAAATTAATAAAAAAGAAGTATTCAGACTCATTTTTTGCATGGTTTAGTGAATTTCCCCAAAAAAGTTAACGAATGGCTACAACCGAGCTAGAGATGATTTATTCTTAAATTCTTCAATTTGCAAAAGCACCCATGATTTTCGTACTGCTTACTTAAATTGACAATAATTTATCTACTCAAATTCATCAGTTCAACTTGGGTAAAGCATTTAATTATCTAAACATTTCATAAGAATAAGTTAAAAATTCTTACACTTTAATGCCAGGGGAATCATCTGTATAAAATCTCCACATGCCTCCAGAGCTGGTGCCTCCTGCCCTAGGAGCTGCTGTCGTTGTGGTCTTCCTTTGGCGAACAGTACTGCCACTGCCCGAAGCCCTTGGAGAGGACCCACTCGCCTTGGGTGATCTGCCGACAGATGTTGCACTAGCTGCTGGTCCAGGCTAAAAAATCAAACCATTAGTGTAAGAAACCTTTCACTATATTCTCGATCCAAAAGAAAATCGAACCCTGAAAATCTAAATTGGGCTACGAGAAAAACTTAAATTGATCTCACCATAGTTTTTATGAGTGAATAAGCAGATTTTGATTTACTAAATTTTTAAAAGAAGAGTCCTACAAACTTGAGGCAATATCTTTTTGAAGTTGTAAATTTCACGCTCACTTATATTCTACAAACGAAGTGAAAAAGCGACGTCAAGTCACCGAAGTGCCAACTGTTTGTTATGATAGAAAAAATTGTTTAAAATGCCCCATTTTAAAAAGTTTTTTTATGACTTAGGAAAGTTATTAAAAAAGCTTTTCTATTATCTACTTTGTTTCAGTAAAATTACAAAACATGGTTTAAAATTGAGCAAAAAATCTTTTTTATTTGACGAAAGTAATATTATAGGGTTTTTTATTTAAAAACTTTTTACTTCATCACAGGTACGTTCACTAGTTTTTGAAACAACTCTCCTGATTGGCTTTTTATCCACAAAATTTAGCCAATCCGAGATCTTTTCACATTCATTTGCCGAAAATGTAAACAACCGGGTAATAAATAAAACGTGAAAAAAAGACCAAAGAGAGACAGACAAGACCACTATTGTGGAATAAAAACTCGCAAAGGCGCGTAGTTTAAAAAAAATTAAATTTAAAAATACTTAATTATATTTGTCAGCAACTTTGTCGAGAGTGGAGGCTAAACTTTTATGGTGCAGAGTGAGGAAAAAGCTCTGGAAAATGACCAGTTACTTTGTCCAAAAAATTTTTTGACTTGGCTCGGGAAAGAGTTTATAAAAGTTAGAGTTTGTCTTCGAAATTGACGCGTCACAAACACATGCCAAGGTGAGTGACAATTCGATTGTTTTCAGTACTTTCAATTGAATGATGAGACACTGTCATTCAGGATGGTGGGTGTTTCTAAAACAACCTCTGAGCTTGTTGAGGCTCTTTACGAGGCTGGTCAAAGGCATTTTGGTGCAGACTATGTCCAAGAACTTGTTTAGAAGGCAAATGATCAATCTCTTAATAAAACGATTTGAAGATTCTCTTTATGGTGTTGAGAAAATACATCGAGATTTTAAGCAGTCAATGAACATGGTTCCTCTTTTAGTGCCCTGACAAAAAATGGCATTTCATTGGAAAATTGAAGGTGAGAATACACAAGCTGAAAACTCTGGTACTATTATTCGCAACAGATTGATTACTCAGAGTAATATAGTCAGCATATTAGCCAAAGTACCGGGTCTTGAAGTTGTCGAAACTCTGACATCCAAAAAGCATGCAGATTTGTTGAACACGTGTTTTGCTGAGTATGGCAGAAAGCTGAAAGTCATGGTTCAACTTAACATGTCAAAAAAGGAGGGAAAAAACGGGTTGGAAGAGAATGAAATATATGAACTTGCTGGTAAAATTTGTTTGCAAAACTGCTATTTTAGTGGACACAACTCGATGTTCTGTCTTTATCTTATTCAAGATTATATCATAAAAAGTTGTTCTCATTTGGAATTCATTGGCCTCATGACGAGTGGAGAACTCAGCGACAGTGTTGCCAGTTCAGAGCCAAATCCAGACTTTGATGCATTAGTTAAATACAGAAGGTACATTGATATCCAGATCCTGTGATTCTGATCACCGCCCCCGTCCCCTCTTCACATGTGGGGAGGTAACTCTCGCCGGGTTTCCCATCAGTGGTAGGGTTTTTAGGGAAGTCGATAGTGGTCTATGGTTCGTACACCCCAGAAGTTAGCCCCCCTTTTTTGAGGGAATGCCCTCTTTGTTAACCACACTATAACATCTGGTGGTATGGGTGACCAAACTTCAGAGGAGAAGTTGGGTGGACTTACCAAACGGGGAGTCTCAAAAAGATAATTACACCTGAAGAAATTCATTACAGGAGCTTATACTGCACCAGACAGCACAATCAAAAAAATTGAAAACTATCTCCACCCCGTGTATAAAATGGGACTAAAAAGAGTCCAACCTATTTTGTGCTAATATACCTATGTAGGATGCTTAACCCACATTGACCCCAAGGTCAGTTCATTTGATGGAATTTCGACCAAATAAAACCTCGAACCTCAAGCCTATTTCTGGGTAATAGCTGTGCTTTCAAATGAACTTCTAAGTGTTTTGGATTCCATTTGATCTGACCAACCGTGAAGATTTCAACTTGCATGCTTTACAAGATGTTATTTTTGGATTTGCGAAACAATTAAAAGTTTGAGGAGAGAGAGAGGGTGCGTTAGGAAAAAGATGGACCTTCCGATAATTATAATAAATAAAGATCCTCTTGAAGACTTCACGTGGGTACGTTTAAGCAAACAGACAAACAAACAAAATAAATAGATAAATAAATAATTTTTTTTCGTGTTCAAATTTTTCGAGAAAAGGCATTTCAACTTTCGTCTTTCTAAAGGTATTGAAAACTTTATTTTTACGCATTTGGTAAAAGATTAGGTCGTTGAAATGGGGAGCAAAGCACGGCATATCCTACGAAATTTTCCCCAGCAAGCATTCCCCTTGTACGCCATGGTCACTGGATGAGGGGATGCGGATTGAGGGTGTCGTATTCTGCTTCTCTTTTGCTTTAATCTGTATGTTTTCTTCTCTCTTTGTAGTTAAGCTGGTGGACAGATCGACTTCTACCTCCTCTTTAGGTCCATAGGCTGTATCTTCTAGGCTGTGTGAGAGTGGAAGCTTTGGCTGCTGAGGCGACACGCAGGTCGAATCTAACCCAACTTTAGAGAAGAGAAAAGACAAAGAGGTTTGGTATCCGCGACTGCTGCTAGAGCAGGCGCTCTCACCCCCCCTCTGGCCCTCTATGAACAGAGCAGACGAATGACGATTGACGGCAACGACACACCACAGCCACGCGCACAAAGTACAGGACTGGAGCAAGAAAGAAGATTGGGAGAGATGCTTAGCTTAGATAAAGTCGACCCTTTAAAGCCACGACGTCTGCCCCCCAAGGAATTGGAGATTTGATGAAGTAACTTCAAATAAAGTCATCTATTATTTTGGTAAGTCCAATTCCGGGTCCTCTGTTGTAGTTTTATCGAAAACTCTCACACCACCCCATTATTGACCTCAACTTTAAGGGGTGTACAAATCAGAAGGTCAAAAATTAAGAGGGTGTTTCAACACGAAATAAGATTGTATTATTTGTTGTTGGTACGCAATACTTAAAAAGAACACTGACCAGTCAATCTAAAGAGTAGATGAGTTTTGTCTCGAAAAAAGAATTCCATTCTTTGTCATCCATAATTTCTAAATTAAAATTGTTCCTTCATTTTAGGTTTCTGTTTGAAAAAGCTTCTTTGGTACCATGGCTGTGATGGGCATGTTGATGCCCGTGGCCGGCCTAATCAAGGTAAATAAATGAAAAACTTGACAATTTAGTGTACAAAATGGTTTTACGTGTTAACACTGCTGTAGGTTCGGTACCGCGGGGCTAAGGCTGACATTGACTCTCCGTTCTTCAAACTTCATTACAGAACAACATGGTAATATTTAATGGGTTCCTTTGACGTTGCAGAGGTACATTCAGCAAAACTTTTTTAATTTTAGCACTCTGCTGTTTATTGCGTGCATTTTGGTCACTGCCAATGATCTCATCGGTAATACGATCGACTGTATCTCAGGGAACTTGCCCGGCAATGTCCTCAACACCTACTGTTGGATCATGTCGACCTTCACAGTTCCAGGTGAGCTTTTGTTCGCTTTAGGGCTAGTGACTGCAAATTGTTTGTTGAAAGTGAATCAAACCCTGTCGAGGTGTGTTAAAAATCGTTGTTTTAACATGTACCTGATTGAATGTTCAAATAATTTAACTTAAAGTATTGAGCAAATCCAACTAAATCACATGAGGAGCCTTAATTAAATCTTTGAGCTGGCTCTCATCACAAAATAGTAATGTCATGAATTAATCATCTCTAAATATTTCGAGAAGGCCTAAGAATTTAATTCATTTTGTTGAAGAGATAAAAGTTTGGTGATGAAAACATAAAAAATTTCTTTTAGGGAGGAATGCTGCTGGGAGAGGGAACGAATACGCTTTCCAAGGAGTTCAACCCTATATCGAGGGCCAGAGTGAGACAGTGAAGCATGCCTATTACCAGTGGGTTCCGTTTGTGCTATTCCTGCAGGGTGTTATGTTCTATGTACCCCACTATTTATGGAAAATTTTTGAGGACAGAAAAATTGACAAAATCACCAATGGGCTAAGAGGTGAGATCAAAATTTTTGCTGCTCCATTTCGATGCCCACATCTACGGTTTCTTATTTTTGCAAGGTCGCACCCTGAACTTTGACGAGCGCAAAGATAGTTGCGAAATCCTTGTGAGGTATGTCAAGGAAACCTTCCATAACCACAACCTGTATGCGCTAAAATATTTCCTTTGTGACATCCTCAACTTTGCAAATGTCATTGGCCAGGTAAAGAATTATCTTTACTATCTTGATTAGAAGAGCTTGTTGAACTGTTGGATCCATTTCAGATGTATTTCATTAATCGATTTCTTGGCGGAGTTTTTCTTAACTATGGAACTGAAGTCTTGAAATGGAGTGATGCCGAACCAGAAGACAGAACAGACCCGATGATTGATGTTTTCCCAAGGTAGCTAAAATTTAATGTGCTTAAAACAACTCTTTAGAAATGATCAAATACAGTTTTGTAGTTCATTGAATTTTTTTTGTAGGATTACCAAGTGCACTTTCCACAAATATGGTCCATCTGGAACCATAGAACGCCATGATGCAATGTGTGTGCTAGCCCTAAACATCATCAACGAGAAGATCTATGTCATGTTGTGGTTTTGGCTCATTGTTTTGGCAATCATCACAGGCTTCTACTTGGTAATTAGAATTCTACATTTTTGGTCTAAAGGACATTCTTAAAATCACAAGAACCTAGACTATTCTTGCAGCTATTTCCTGTCACTTCATTTTTAATGTTTTATTAGATTTACGTTGCTGGCGTAGTTTCCATCCCAGCATTTAGAAAATGGATGTTAGAGAGAAATTCAAAACATGATCACAAGGACAGAATAGATATCCTCATGAAAAAGGCTTCGGTAAGTTGGCTTACTTTTTCAATATTCTTGAAATTAGACTAAATTTAGTTTTTACAGTTGGGAGACTGGTTCCTTATCTTCCTTTTGTCGAAGAACATCGACTCAATTCTCTTCAAAGAATTCATCACTCGCCTCACAGAAAAACTGAAAACGGACGCATAGGACGAGCTCATCTGGGACACAGACCCTAGCCAAGTGCTACTTCAGGTACACATTTCATGGTCAACTTACAGTACCAAGAAATTGAACATATTGTCTATTATTACCTTAGGCTGATGTAAACGATAATGAGGCAGATGATGATGAGGAGCCAGCTCTTGCATCATCTCCCTTAAAAAGTGCTGAGCAAGAAACACCTCAGAAACTTTATCCTTCTGCGCCAAGACTTGATGATTCTGATGAATCCACAGCATCAGCGCACTCAACAGAAGTTTAATAAATTCCAACTGCTCAGAATTAGTAAAAAAAGCCTGAAAATCAAAAACTTGTTTAACTTGCATGTCACAAAAAAGTTCTTCCATCACTTCAAAACACACCTCAAAAATAACCAAGAGGCTAATTTGATGTCCAGTTAACTCTAAATGTGTCCCAGATTATTTTGTAGCCACGGAAAAGCTACCCTTTTAAATCTCAAACTTTTAACCTTTGGATCTGTAAAAACACCAAGACTTGGCTGTTTGCTCTTTACTCATGGATAAATTTTTAATGTACAAAAGCAATTGACAAAATGCCTCAATTATTGACCATTGTAACTGATTGGACCAATGCGGAAGCAAAAATTATCTTTTTTAAATCTATTTTTTTATTTCTAAAAAACCAACCATCAAAAAACATATCTATGATTTTTTTAAGTTACATCAAAAACTTAAAATATATTTTTGAAAAAGTAGCAAAGCTTATATTTTTAAAATGATGAAGTAAAAAACCAAACTTTATAAAAATACTTTGTTTAGGAATGAAATGTCCTTCTAAAATTTAAAGCAGTGACTTTTTTCAAGCCTCAATTTCTCCACGAAAATTGTGTTCAATGACTGTCAATGCATCATCCAAGCTGATTCTCCATATTTATTCTTTAAGAAGACCAACTGTTTTATTTTTGTATCTTCTTGCCAAGATTAAATATTTTAATGATGAATTGTTCTGCTTTTTATGAAGATTGCTTCCAAAAATTGAAGACTTTGACAGGGTTCTTTCATCCATCAAAATGGCCAAAGTACAACAAGATCCTAAACCAAACTAGAAAAGCTCTCATTATTGAGAAGAATCAGGCCCAACTAAAAACATCAGAGTTCAGGGCTGATCGTCTTCTTTTTTCATGAGAGAAAATAATTTCTTGCTAGGGTATTCAGGGTAGTATAAAATATGCAGTGTCTCACTCATTTTATGAGATTTCGCCTACAAACTATGCATAAAAAGCACTATTTATTCAAAAAGGTCCTTTTTATTTGATCCTAAAAGCTGAGAATCCCCCATTGTCTGACAAATAATTTGATTTGGTAAATGTCTGTCTAGTCAAGTATGTTTTTCTTTATATCTTAAGTTGAAAACCGTGTGATCAGCTGCCTTTGCGATGAAGTTCCTTGAAGTATTTTCATCCCAAGTTAAAAATCCCTCAGTTTTTACCACAGCTTTTAAATTATGAAGGCAATATTGAAAACTGAAGTCTTCAAGGTCCCTAAAGAAAAAGCTTTATTGAGCAAAAAAATTCTTTATATGATTTTTTTGAAGAGATTATACCTTGCACCATATTTAATGGCAGTGGAATAGAGGACAGCCACATTGTCTGTTGAGACTATTGCTCTTATTATTTCTTCACATCTGAAAATTTGAACAAAGTTATAAATCAACATAAATTTTGATGAAGCCTAGCTTTTGTACCTTTTCTTGAGAATGGGATCCATGTGAAGGTGTGCCAGATCAAGCAATGCAACTGCATCTTCACTTTCAACCTCAACAACATCTGTATATAGATATCTCAGGTAGCTTTTATATACAGTGTAACTGTATGGAGCTGGAATTGGGAGCTGTAAAGAATTATATTAAATATTTACATGCAAAACATCTTAAAAGGACTCTACCTCATTTTCGCTGCTTTCCTTCCAATTATTAACAAACATGGTTTTGAAATAGTCTGACCTGAAAAACAGTTTTTCTTCATCAAAGATGTATTTTTCTTTTGAGTGTTTAAAAAAACTAACCGGATTGTGAGAATTGTTTTGTGCACAAATATTGTGTGTCCATCTTGTACAAATCTGAGGTCTGATAAATGAGAAAATTATATTATTCAAGGAGTTAATTAAATATTAAAGAAATATTGAAAATTAACCTGCTGATGTTTCATCGTCGAAGGCCAGTTTCATCGAATTCAAAATTGTCTTTCCTGAAAAAAAAAGTTTGTGGAGGAATATTTTGAAAAAAGTGGAAATACTTAAACACTTACCCGTTGGTGATTCAACTTCCATGGGTTTGTGAGTCACTGCTGGCATTGAGAAAGTTGCCATCACATCATGTATAGACCTGAAAGGTGTTTCAAGTAGCGATGGTTGTTGTTGGCCTCGGCATTGACCCCACATAAATACCTGTAAGTAAAACACTTTATTAAGTTATTAAAGTAGATTTTGCTAAATATGATTTTGATACTGATAGCTGGTAATATGTTAAAGCAGGCAATTGGTTTTTTTTAAAGTACGTTACTCAAAAAGAAAGAATAGGATAATAATGAGCAACTTAAAAGTTAAAGACATGCTCATTCATTGTCACTCACAAGTAAGTATTGTCAACAGGCATGGTCAAAGTGTCTCCTGTAAATGTCCTTGGTTTGGTTGAAGGTTTTTTCAAATGTCTAGTGGTCTTGATAAAGAAATGGATGTTTGATATAAAACTCACTCTTCCATCTTGACATTTTGCAACAGAAATGTGAGAATGATGTGATGCTGCCACATCAATAAAGCGTTCTCCAGATCCAATCATCACTGGACTTGAATGATTTGTACGATCACCTGTCCCGAGTTGACCGAAACTATAATTTAATTTTTGTTTGATCCAATTTTAAACATAGCATGACAGCAAATCTGCAAAAACACCAACTTACGAGTTCGCTCCCCACGCATAAAGGTGACCTTCACAGGATAAGGCCAAATAGTGTGTAAACCCTGATGCAATCTTAAATAATTTAAAAAAATCAATTTTATGCATCTCTCAATGTAAATCTAAATTATACCTTCACTATAACTACTTCTTCGATGGCCTTGAGGTGAGTTGGTACTTGGACGATATTATCATTGCCAACCCCAAGCTGTCCATTACCATTAAATCCCCAGCAATAAACTTTTCCATCTTCAGTCACTGCCATGGAGGACGATTGCCCGCAAGAAATTCCACATATCTTCAAGATAATGGTGCATTTGTGTTGTAAATTCAAAATTTCAACTAAAACTTACCCTCGACATAGAACGAGAAATTTTTTTAGGAACAGTTTGCTGGTTGTTCAGGCCATTACCCACTTGGCCAGAGTTGTTCTAAACAATTTTCGAGAAATTTTGAATGATTATTTACGAAGATGAGGGAAGCCACGACTGACCTGTCCCCAGACATAAATTTCACCGTCCTTTGATAAGGCCATGGAATGATGGCTTCCACAACAGATATCAACTATCTCTACTTTTTCCAAATCCCCCTAAAATCAAAGTTATTATTTTTTGGAAAAACAACCCTTTCTTGAGTTAAAAATCAACCTGTATAAGCGTTGGGTTCAGAACTTGACTCGAAGATCCAGTCCCCAATTGATAATAACTGTTGTGACCCCAACCATAAATTTCTCCAGTTTTTGTCATGGCTATAACATGAGGTCCTCCGCCAGCAGCAATCTTGATAATGTTCTAAAAAACAAAAGTTCTCTAGTCATCATTATTCTATTGATTTTTAAAGTAAAAAAGTCTTGTTTTTCGAGTAGACAAAGATTTGTTCCCTGAGCCAACTTGGGCCAATCAAATCATTTCAAGACTCTCAGGAGCCAGGCTGGGAATCATTTTTTTGCTTTTGTAATTTTGTGGCAATCTAGGGTAAAAAATTTGCCATGTTTGAACCTGCAGCAACCCTCAGACCCGTGGCCAGCAAAAATCAATAATCAAATCAAATTTCCTATACCTTTTTACAAAGAGACGAAACCAATTTTGGCTGCAAAGTTGAGATCGTGTCCCCAACACCAAGACATCCGGATGTATTGCTTCCAAACCCGTAGACCTGAATAATGTATTGTTTTTAATTCAAGGAATGAATCGTGTGTTATTATATATATCCTACATCATCATCTTTGGTGATCAAAAGAGCTTCGTTTCCATTATTTCCAAACACAAACACAAGCTTCACCTAAATACCAAATGAAAATCTTTATCAATATATATGGCAAAATATAAGTACTACCTTTTCTACGAATTCCTCTTTCAATAATGAAAATATCGACCATTTACTCAGAGGTGCCCCCATCTGATGACACATTTTGACTAAATTAAGTTTAGTTGGTTCAAAAAGACAACAATAACAAAAAAAGTCTATTTTTTCTTCAAATCACTGATGGCCAAAACCTCGAGCAGAGGTCAACTTTTCCCTGCTTTTTGGCAGAAAAAGCGTGGATGAAAACAAACAAAGCGTATTCGCAATATTCATGGACTGCGGTGGATATTTCAAATGAGTTTTGTTTTGAAACCCGTACCCAGTTCCACAGCAAAAGTGTAAATACACTTTGAAGCCAGTAACATTTATTGACGTCTGAAAAGTCACGTGAAAGTCAAGGAGTTTTTGGTGGCATAAATCTCACGAGAAACTCAAGTCTTTTGGACTGAGATGGTTGTCAGACAAGAGGATAAAGCTTTACAAGAAAGGATGAATATTGGCTGAGTCTAGGAATCACGAAATAGTGGTATCAACAAACCAACTATAAACTCATGACATTTTTGAGAATTACACTTTTGGAAGGTGAGTTTTTGTCTCTTTCCTGAATCATCTGCTAAAGTCAACGGCAATCTTAGTTTCAGAACACTTCATGCTATGAAAATCAGCCGAAACGTATTGCTACACAATATAAAGAAACTGTATTTCTGGTTTCATAATCCTTTCATCAAAAATTGGATTGAAACTTGCAGCACTCTTTGTTATTTCATTTTGAAAGCAAGGTTTTGAAAAGACTTGACAATCAAAATGCTTTTTTTGACAGCCTGACCAATTTAGTGCTGGTAATATATTCCAACCGTGGTTTCAATATTGCTCTACATTTGTCAAAAGAAGTCAGTTTATTTCCACTTTTTTATCATGTCAGAACAGCTTACTTTGGGCTTTATTTTCTCCGATTCGTTTTTCCATTACATTGATCTTACTTACAATCATGATGTACAATTTTTTCTTTGACATAAGACAAGAGAGCCTTGCATTCTTCTTCTGGCTTTTTTTAGGTAAACAACCATGAAAAAGACACTCCTTTAAAATAGTGATGATGACTTTTGCTCAGTCAAAACAACTGACTTTGTTCTAAATTAAGCAGTTTTTGACTTTTCTTACTCTTTAAAAATGACCGGTGTTTGTCCTTTTTGCCTTTATGATTTGGTTTTAAAAGTGATCAATTTGCCATCAGGTTAAACATCGTCACCTGCGCACGCCTCTTATGCATGAAAACCTAAAATCCCAACCCTCATAATTTTGTTCAGCTATTCGTGTGTGAACAACTCAGCTGAGTTGAGAAAAAACTCAGTTAAGTTTCTATTCTGCTTGATGTCAAGAAAATCAATGGAAAAATAAGAATTTTATATCACATGTGGGCAGGTAATTGATCTAATGTTACTTTCAAAGGTAAAAACTGTTTTTGGATAAGCCACAGAGGTGAGACTTTGTTGTGACAATATCTTTCTAGTATCTCAGCCTCTTAATCATTCTATGATATGATCAAGCCAATTTCTTTTCCCTAATATATTTTACCCATTTTTACATAATTCAGGCTGAAAATCTTGCTTGATATCTTTTCCATGACAGAAAGTGTATTTTTTTGACCAAGAAAAAATATTTCATTA
>Ga0194133_10003959_pt1 | contig 20406 bp, 11 predicted proteins | sample TA2KigOf40mmetaG_FD_155448 | JGI IMG/M metagenome (GOLD analysis project Ga0194133, IMG submission 155448) | Freshwater microbial communities from Lake Tanganyika, Tanzania - TA2015055 Kigoma Offshore 40m | ecosystem: Environmental > Aquatic > Freshwater > Lake | place: Tanzania: Lake...
AGCTTATTCGCGCGCGTGGGTTGGCGGGCCGCTTCGTCTTTGCCGGTCTCGTGCCGCCGGAGGAGATCCCGCAATATGTCGGCGTCATGAACGCGCTGGTGCATCTTTCGCAACGCGAAGGCTTGGCGCGGGCCTTGCCACAAGTGTTGGCGGCGGGTCGACCGGTGGTCGCGGCGGAGTGCGATGGTGCGGGTGAGGTCTGCCTCGAAGGGGAAACCGGCTTCCTCATCCACCCCGGCAACCGCAGCAGGCTGGTCCAACGCCTCACTGAACTGGCGCAGGACGAGGCGTTGCGCCAACGGTTGGGCCGCCGTGGCTGCGAGTTGGTTAAAGAATGGTTTCCCACCCAGCGCATGGTGGACGAGCAGCACGCGCTTTACCTGCGGCTGCAAGCGGAGGCGCGCCGATGAATATTTCGTTACGCATGTGCATGGCTGCGGAAACCCGCTGCCCCTTTCCTCTCGCGGCCAAGGAGGGCGAGGTGATTCACGGCGGGACTTGTTGGTTTAACTGTCCCACATTCTGTGCCTCGCAATCCGCATCCCCATGACTTTTCCTGCCAGCGCTTACTTGCTCGTGTTGCTCGCCGGCGCCCTCGCCACCTGTGTGTCGTTACCGCGGTGGCGGGCGTGGTGTATGCGAACGGGCCTGGTAGACGCTCCCGGTCATCGCAAAATCCACGACACGCCCGTCCCTCTTGCCGGCGGGCTCGCGGTGCTCACGGGCTTGCTCGTGCCGTTGCTCGCTGGGGCAGTCGTGTTGCAACTCAACGTTCTGCCCGTTGGCGTGGGAGAAAAAATCAGTTACGGGTTTGAGAAGCGCGGGTTGCAACTCGCCGCCATCCTGATTGGGGCATTAGGCATGGTTGCACTGGGTTGGCTGGACGACAAACACGAGTTGCGCGCGGGACCTAAGTTCACCACGCAAGTTGGCATCGCGCTACTCGTCGCGTTGGCGGGCGTGCGGATCAAGCTCTTTCCCGAAAGCCCCTTATCGCCGGTGTTGAGCTGCGGCGTGACAGTGTTGTGGATTCTCACCGTCGTCAGTGCGGTCAACATCATGGACAACATGAACGGTCTTTGCTCCGGCCTCGGGGCGATTGGCGCGACTGCGTTTGGTGCGATGGCGGCGCTACAGGGGCAATATCTCGTAGCCTCGCTCGCGTTCTTGGCAGCGGGTGCGCTGGCGGGCTTCCTGCCGTTCAACTATCCAAGAGCGACCGCGTTTCTAGGCGATTCCGGCAGCCACCTCACCGGTTTCTTGCTCGCGGTGCTGGCGATCCTCCCGCATTTCTACACGGCGCAAAACCCGCGTCCGCTCGCCGTGCTGGCGCCGCTGCTCGTGCTGGCCGTCCCGCTCGGCGACATGGTGTGCGTGATGTGGATCCGTTGGCATGCGGACCAACCGATTTGGGTGGGCGACAATAACCATCTCTCGCATCGCCTCGTGCGAGGCGGCATGGGAAAACCGCAGGCTGTGGCTGCGATCTGGGCATTGCACGCAGCTGCTGGCGCGGCGGCGGTATGGCTGGGATCGTGAACGCCAAGCCGTGCTATTGGTCAGCCTTCCCAGCTTTTCCCATCCCAGCTAAGCACGCGTTCGAGCATCGCCACTGCGCCAGCGGTGAAGGTTTGGAACAGCGCTTCGCCTTTCTCGGCGGTGGCGAGGTGCGGGTCGCCGATGTGGCCCGGCTCGCTGCGGTCGCCCATGATCCAGCCGCGCGACGCCGGTTCGAAGGGATTGCCAAACTCGACGGGCCCGAGCTTCGTGAGATCGCCGACTAGGTGCGGCGCGATGCGCAAGATCATGCTGGTCTCCCATTCGCAGGCATGGCCCATGCGCGTCTGCTTGAGACCGGGGTGCGCGGTGTGCGGGGCCGTGAGTGTAAGGTTCCAATAGGTCGCGAAGAGCAGCAGCAGGTCGCGGCGGGCGCGGTATTTTTGGCGCAGTTCGAAGACGACCTGCTTGCCGGGCACATCGTTACCACCGTGGCCATTGAGCATGACCAGCCGGCGAAAACCGTGTGCAATGAAATTCTCGAACTGATCGGCGATCATATCCAAATAGACGCGGGGCGACGCGGACATGGTGCCGGGAAAATCCATGTGATGATGTGAGTTACCTAGCCATTGCAGTGGTGCGATGAGCACGCGCTTGCCGAGTTGTGCCTCGACGCGGCGGACGATCTCGCCAGTGAGAAGGCTATCGGTGAAGACAGGCATGTGCCGGCCGTGTTGTTCGAGGGCCGCGACGGGAAAGACGACAGGTGTGTCCTTGTTAAGGGCTTGAACTTCGGGCCATTTGAGGTCGGTGAGTTGCATGTGGGTGTGCAGGTTATGGGCGAAGGGCAAATTGCTCAAGTGCTTGGGTGCGGTTCCTAGGTTTTCGCAGTTGATGCCGAGCGAACGCCGGCAACATTGTGTTTAGCTTGCGTGGGCGGCGAGGTTTGCCGTTCAATCAGCTATGCTTTCCCTGTTTCGTTTCGTCCTCTTGCTTGCCTTAAGTGCGAATACCCTCCGGGCTGTCGACCCGTATGACCAGTCAGGCGTGCCACTCGAGGTGGATGCGCCCGATCAGAAGCTTACGAAGATCGTTCTGCTTGCGGGCGGACCAAGCAGCAAACCGATGGCGCACGAATATTTTGCCGGGTGTGCGCTGCTCGCGGGCTGGCTCAAGGAACAACCCGGGGTCTGGCCGGTGATGGCGCGCGATTGGCCCAAGAACGAGCAGGTGCTTGAAGGTGCGAAATGCATCTTTTACTTCGGTGACGGTGGCGGTAAGCAGCCGTTCATCGAGCCGGGGCGCTGGGCAAAGCTGTCCAAAATGCTTGATGCCGGCGTGGGTCTGGTGCTGATGCATCAAGGCATGGATTTTCCCAAAGGCCCGGACGGTGACAAGGTGCAGGACTGGCTCGGCGGCGTCTTTCGAAGCGACATCGGCTGCCGTGGGCATTGGGACATGGACTTGAAGCCCGTGGGCACGCATCCCGCATTGCGCGGGGTAAAGCCTTTCGCCGCGCCGGCCGACGGCTGGCTCTACAACCTGCACTTCGCCAAGGACAAGGGCTTTGCCCCGCTCATCGTCGGCCAGGTGCCAGAGAAGTCACGCACCAGTGCAGATGCGAAGCAGTACCCGGGGCGCGACGAAGTCATCGGCTGGGCGCACCAGCGTCCGGGTGGCGGTCGGGGTTTCGGCTTCACTGGTGCGGACTTGCACAAGAGCTGGAGCTACGAGAGCCAGCGTAAGTTTGTGATCAACGGCATCCTCTGGAGCGCCGGCCTCGAAGTGCCAGCGGACGGCGCGAAAACGAAGTTCGCAGAGGAGGACCTGAACAAGAACCTCGACAAGAAAGCCGCGCCCGCGCCCAAGGTGGTGACCAAGCCCACGCCGAAGAAGGCGGGCGAGGCAAAGTGACTGCGCGTGACAGTACTTTCTCCTCGGTTTTGTGATGCATACGCTCTGGCCCAAGCTCGAATCTTTTGATTGGAAAACTGGACAAAGCGGCGCGCTCGCTGCAATTTTGAACCATGAGCGATGAAATGAGCAACTTCACCCCGCGCGCTCAGCAGGTGCTGGCCCTCGCGCGGAAGGAAGCGGATCGATTCAACCATAATTTCGTTGGCACCGAGCACTTACTCTTGGGCCTCATCAAGCTGGGCCAAGGCGTCGCGGTAAACGTTCTCCAAAAAATGGGCCTGGACCTCGAGACTGTCCGTCAAGAGGTTGAGAAACTCTCGAACGCGGGGCCAGATCTCAAACAAGTGGGCAACATCCCTTACACTCCGCGTGTTAAGAAGGTGCTCTCGCTCGCTTCCAAGGAGGCCAAGGCGCTCAACCACACTTACGTCGGCACCGAGCACATCTTACTGGGCCTGTTGCGCGAGGGCGATGGCGTCGCGGCGAAAGTACTCAAGGGACTGGACATCGACATTGAGGCCGTCCGGCAGGAAATCCTGAAAGAGTTAGATCCGAACTTCCAAAATCAAGGCGAGGAATCCGTCGCTGGCGAGGGCAGTGAAAAAAAGGAGGGCGATAAAAAAGGTGAAAATAAAACACCCGCGCTCAAAGCCTTTGGCCGGGACCTCACCGAAATAGCGCGCAAGGGTGAGATGGACCCCGTCATCGGCCGCAAGATGGAAATTGAACGCGTGATTCAGATTCTCTGCCGCCGCACGAAGAATAATCCCGTGTTGCTCGGCGAGGCGGGCGTTGGCAAGACTGCGATTGTGGAAGGGCTTGCGCAGGAGGTCGTGAAGGGCAATGTGCCCGAAATCCTCCGTGATAAACGCGTCATCGTTCTTGATCTGGCGCTGATGGTCGCGGGCACGAAGTATCGCGGCCAGTTCGAGGAGCGCATAAAGGCGGTAATGGATGAAATTCGTAAGAACAAGAACATCATTCTGTTCATTGACGAGATGCATACCATCGTCGGCGCAGGCAGCGCCGAGGGCACGATGGACGCCAGCAACATCATCAAGCCCGCTCTCTCCCGTGGCGAGATGCAGTGCATTGGCGCGACTACGCTTAACGAATACCGTAAGCACATTGAAAAAGACGCCGCCCTTGAACGCCGCTTCCAGTCCGTCAAGGTCGAGCCGCCGTCCATCGAGGATGCGATCGCCATTCTCAAGGGGCTGCGCAGCAAATACGAAGACCACCACCGCGCCGAGATCACCGACGCCGCTGTTGAGGCCAGCGTCAAGCTCTCCGACCGTTACATCACCGGCCGTTTCCTGCCGGACAAGGCCATTGACGTCATGGACGAGGCTGGCTCGCGCAGCCGCATCGGCGCGATGACCCGTCCTCCCGACGTCAAAGAACAGGAAACGGAAATTGAAGAGTTAAAAAACCGCAAAGAACGCGCCATTAAGGAACAGGATTTCGAGGGCGCCGCCTCGTACCGCGACAAAGAAAAGCAGGCCAAAGAAAAGCTTGAGTCCACGCTCAAAGCTTGGCGTGACTCGAAGGAAGAGAAGCGTGTGAAGGTGGACGAGGACGACATCCTTCACGTTGTTTCCAAGTGGACGGGCATTCCGCTCAAGCGCATGGAGAAAGACGAGACTCAGAAACTGCTCGAGGTCGAAAAGGTTCTCTCTCGCGTCATCATCGGCCAGAACGACGCCGTCGTTGCCATGGCCAAGGCTTTGCGTCGCTCGCGCGCTGACCTCAAAGACCCCAAGCGTCCCATAGGCACGTTTGCCCTGCTTGGCCCGACTGGTGTGGGTAAGACACTCTTAGCCAAGACCCTCGCCGAGCAAATGTTTGGCGACGCCAAGAATCTTGTGCAACTCGACATGAGTGAATACATGGAGAAGTTCACCGTGTCGCGGCTCGTTGGCTCGCCGCCGGGATACGTAGGCTATGAAGAGGGCGGTCAACTCACGGAGCAGGTGCGACGCAAGCCGTATTGCGTCGTGCTATTCGACGAAATAGAAAAAGCCCATCCCGACGTGATGAACATGCTCCTGCAAATCCTAGAGGAGGGTAAACTCACCGATAACACGGGCCGCGTGGTGGATTTTCGCAACACCATCATTTTGCTCACCTCGAATGTTGGTTCCGAATCGCTCAAGAAAAACAACGTCATCGGTTTTGGCTCCGCCAAGGACGAGACGAGCTACGAGAAGATGAAGGAAAAAACGCTCGAGGAGGCAAAAAAAGCCTTCCGACCCGAGTTCCTCAACCGCCTCGATGACGTCATCGTCTTCCGGCAGCTAACCCGGCCCGACCTCGTTACTATTCTTGACCTTGAGGTCGCGAAAGTTATGGAGCGCCTCAAGCACAAGAGCATCACGCTCCTGCTCGATGAGAAAGCCAAGGACTTCCTCGTAGAAAAGGGTTTTGATCCGCAATACGGCGCTCGACCAATGCGCCGCAGCGTGGAGAAAAACCTCGAAGATCCACTTGCTGAAGAGCTTCTGCGCGGGAGTCTTAACCCCGGTGAACCGGTCCACGTTTCTGCCGCGGAGGGCAAGCTCACCTTCACGCAGAAGGCCGCCGCCGCCGGCGCGGTCGCCTCAAGCTGAACAGTCCCATTGTCATTCGTTGCGCTCAAATGATGAGCGTTTTTCTCAGGTCAAACCCTTGGCCTATGGCCTGAAAAAAATCCTGCTCGGGGCCGTCTAAAACGCCGACAAAGCCCATGGTTAAGCTTGCAACCTTGCTTGCCCTCCTAAATGGAGCTGCTTTCTCCTTTGCAGCGGCAGAGCCTAAAAAGGGCGCACTCGATCTGAGCAAGCTCCCGCCCGCCGCCAGCGGCCCGGTGGACTTCGCGAAGGACATCCAGCCGCTCTTCGCTGCGAAGTGCTACTCGTGCCACGGTGCGGAAAAGCAGAAGAGCGGCCTGCGGCTCGACATCCAGGTCGGGGCCATTGAAGGCGGCGACAACGGCAGGGTCTTCATTCCTGGCAAAAGCGCGGAGAGCAAGTTGATCCACGCGCTCGCTGGTCTTGGTGAACAAGGCATCATGCCGCCGAAAGAGAAGCCATTGACCGTCGCCGAGATTGGCAAGGTCCGCGCTTGGATTGACGCCGGAGCCGTCTGGCCGGAAGACGGCAAGGTGGCGGTGAAGAAGTCTGATCATTGGGCGTATCAACCGGTGCGGCGGCCGGGAGCGCCGAGTGTTCAGTATTCAGTGTCCAGTGTGCAGTCGGCCAAGGCGGGTCCGGACGCGAAACTGAAAACTGCAAACTGGTCACTGAATACTCCCCCCTCCTCGCACCCCATCGATGCGTTTGTCCATTCCCGCCTAGCCCGCGAGAAGCTTCAACCCTCACCCGAGGCCGACCGCCCCACGCTGATTCGCCGCCTCTCGCTCGACCTCCTCGGCTTGCCGCCCAAGCCGGAGGAAGTCCGCGCCTTCGTTGCGGACAAATCACCTGACGCCTACGAGCGGCTTGTGGACCGATTGCTTGCCTCGCCCCACTTCGGCGAACGTTGGGCGCGCCACTGGCTCGACCTCGCGCGCTACGCCGACAGCGACGGCTACGAGAAAGACAATCCCCGCCCGTTCGCCTACACCTTTCGCGACTGGGTCATCGCCGCCATCAACAGCGACCTGCCCTTTGACCAGTTTAGCATTCAACAACTCGCTGGCGACCTCCTGCCGAATGCAACGCAATCGCAAAAAGTTGCCACCGGCTTCCATCGCCAGACGCTCACGAATACTGAGGGCGGCACCGACCAGGAGGAGTTCCGCTGCAAGGCGGTCGTGGACCGCGTGAGCACCACCGCGACCGTCTGGCTGGGCACGACGATGGGTTGCGCCGAGTGTCACTCGCACAAATACGACCCCTTCACACAACGAGAGTTTTACCAGCTCTTCGCCTTCTTCAACAACGCGAACGAGAAGTCCATCTCCGCCCCGAGCGCCGACGAACAGGCGGCGTTCGAAAAGGCGAAGGCCACGCACGACACCGAAACGGCAAAGTTGCAGGCCGCGTTCGACACCGACACAAAAAACGAATTTCCAACCAGGCTCACGGCCTGGTCGCAGACCGCGTCAGTCGCCGCCGTGCCGTGGCGCGTGCTCACGCCGGACAAGCTCGCCGCGAAGAACGGCTCGACGCTCAAGTCCGAAAAGGAATCCGTCATCACTGCTAGTGGCGCGCTCCCGGATAAGGACACTTACACCGTCGAGGCCAAGCTCCCGCTTAAGCGCGTGACCGGCTTTCGATTGGAGGCGATTGACGACCCTGACCCGAAGAAAGGTGCGGGCCGCTCGAAGGACGGCAACTTCGTGCTGACCAAGTTTGCGGTTAAGCTCTTCCTGCCTGGTCAGTCCGAAGGAAGAGAACTGGAGCTGGCCAGCGCAAAGGCAGACCACTCGCAGAACAAGTTTCCCGTGGAAGCTGCGCTCAAGGGCGAGGACACCGCCGGTTGGGCAATCTCGCCGCAGCAGCAAAAGTCCCACGTCGCCGTCTTCGAGATGAAGTCGCCGCTCGACTTGCCCGAGGGCGTTCGGCTCGTCATCACGCTCGACCACCAATACAAAGAGACTTACCTGCTTGGCCAATTCCGCCTTTCCGCCACAGATGCGAAAGGTCTGCTCAAACCAGATTTCACGCCAGACGCGGTCGCCGCCACGCTCGCGGTCAAGGCCGAGCAACGCACCGCCAAGCAAACCGAGGCGCTCGCCAAATACTTCCGCGAGCAAGTGGACGAGCAGGGCCGTAAGCTCCACGCCGCGCTCGATGAGCATAAGAAAAAGTCTCCCGCCGGGCCTGCTACCACCGCCGCCGTGCTCGCCGAGGAACCCGGTGTGCGGAAAACCTTCACCCACCTGCGCGGCAACTTCCTCGACAAAGGCGTCGAAGTCCGGCCCGCCGTGCCCGCCGTGCTGCACCCGCTCAAACCGCGCGCCGCACAGCCCGACCGCCTTGACCTTGCGCAGTGGCTCTTCGCGCCAGACAACCCGCTCACCGCGCGCGTCTCAGTGAACCACGTTTGGAAAAACCTCTTCGGCCGTGGCCTCGTCGCAACAGTCGAGGACTTCGGCAAGCAGGGTGAAAAACCGACGCACCCCGAGTTGCTCGATTGGCTCGCCGCGGAGTTTCCGCGACTCGGTTGGAGCAGGAAGCAACTCATCAAACTCATCGTCACCAGCGCTTCCTATCGCCAGTCCTCGGTGAACCGCCCCGAGCTTCAAGACCGCGACCCGAACAACCTCCTCCTGGCACGCCAAAACCGACTGCGCCTCGAGGCCGAGACTGTGCGCGACGCCTACCTTGCCGCCAGCGGCCTGTTGAACCCGAAGATTGGCGGACCGAGCATCCGCCCGCCGCTGCCCGCTGACATCGCCGCGCTTGGCTACGCGAACTCGGTGAAGTGGACTGAGAGCACTGGAGCGGAGAAGAACCGGCGTGGCCTTTACATCTTCTTTCAGCGCACCGTGCCGTATCCGATGCTGATGACCTTCGACGCGCCCGATTCAAATTCCACCTGCGCCCGACGCGAGCGCAGCAACACGCCACTCCAGGCGCTCACCCTCCTGAACGACCCGGTTTTCTTCGAGTGCGCACAGCAGCTCGGCGCGCGCATGGCCGAGGTGCCCACTGCCGATGCCGCTGAGCGCATTCGCCACGGCTTCGAGCGCGCCCTCGCCCGCCCACCGGGCGCGGAAGAACTCAGCCGCCTGCTAAAACTTTACGAAGCCCAGCTCAAACTCGCGCAGGCGAACGCCGAAGGAGCGGCCAAAATCGCCGGAGCCGCTAAACCCGTCCCTGAAATCGCCGAAAAGGCCACGCTCGTCGCGCTGGGCCGGGTGCTGCTGAACCTCGATGAGTTTTTCACGCGTGACTGAGTTATGAACTTCCGATTTGAAATGTCTCCATCCGAAGTCAGTGAACTTACCCGTCGCGATTTCCTCGCGAGCACCGGCATGGGCACGCTTGCACTCGCGTCGTTGTTTGCGGAGAAGGGTTATGCCGCGCCCAGCGCCGACCCGTTGGCCGCCCGCGCGTCGCACTTCGCCCCGCGTGCGAAGAACTGCATCCTTATCTACTTCGAAGGCGCCCCCAGCCACATTGACCTATTCGACCCAAAGCCGAAGCTCAACCAGATGAACGGCCAGAAGCTGCCGGACGAAATGCTGGAAAAAGTCCGCTTCGCGTTCATCAAGAAGGAGGGTGTGCGGCTCATGGGCAGCCCGCGCAAGTTTACCCCTTACGGCCAGTGCGGCATGGAGTTGAGCGACCTGCTTCCGCACATTGGCTCTATCGCGGACGACATCTGCCTCGTGCGTTCGATGAACACGACGCAGTTCAACCATCATCCTGGTCAGCTGATGATGAACTGCGGCTCGCCGCTGTTCGGCCGGCCCACGCTCGGCGCGTGGCTCGCCTACGGCCTCGGCAACGAATCGCGGGACCTACCAGCCTATGTCGTGTTGCACGCTGGGCGCGGCTCCAGCGCGGGAGCGAGCGCGTGGACGAGCGGATTTTTGCCCAGCACTTACGCGGGCGTGCTCTTCCGTAACCAAGGTGACCCAGTGCTCAACCTCGGCAACCCGCCGGGCTTCACCGACGAGATGCAGCATCTCGGCCTCGACGCCATTGGCGACCTAAACCGACTGCGCCACAAACACGTCGCCGACCCGGAAATCGCCTCGCGCATCGGTGCCTACGAGCTAGCCGGCCGCATGCAAGCTGCGACGCCGGAGCTGATGGACTTAAGCAAGGAATCGCAAGCCACACTGGACCTCTACGGCGTCGGTCGGAAGTCCCGCGAAAACCCCGGTGGACGCGGCGGTGGGCCGGAGACTTACTCGACCTTCTCGCGGAATTGCTTGCTCGCGCGGCGCATGGTTGAGCGCGGGGTGCGCTTCGTCACGTTGTTGCATGCTTCGTGGGACCACCACAGCAACCTCAACCAAGAGCTCCCCTTCTGTGCCGGCATGGCTGACCAACCCATCGCCGCGCTCGTGCGGGACTTGAAGCAGCGCGGGATGCTCGACGACACGATGGTCATTTGGGCGAGCGAGTTCGGCCGCACGCCGCTCGGTGAGAATCGCGGCGGGTCCACGAATGTCACCGGCCGCGACCATCATCCGTTCGCCTTCTCAATGTGGCTGGCCGGCGGCGGCATCAAGGGCGGCCAAGTCATCGGTGAGACCGACGAGATTGGCTGGAGCATCACGCGCGACCCAGTGAGTGTTCACGACTTGCACGCTACCGTGCTCAAGCAGTTCGGCTTTGACCACGAGCGGCTCACCTACCGTTCGCAAGGGCTGGATTTCAAGCTCACCGGCTTCGAGGGCGCACGCGTAGTGCAAAAACTGCTGGCCTGATTCGACAACAAGATATGGGCTGTAATTCTCCGAATCCGCAGCCGGCCCAACAAGTCTGACCACCCATGAGCTATAGACAATACTTCCACGCCGTTGTGTTTGCCGCTGGGCTGGCGGCGCTAACCGCCTCGGCCGCGCCGATTCCTGACGACGCCAAGATCAACGGCTTCGCCATCGGCTCCCAAGCTTACACCTTCAACCGCTTCTCCGTTTTCGAGGCCATCGAGAAGACCGCTGAGGCCGGCGGGAAGGTCATCGAGTTTTACCCCGGCCAGTTCCTCACCAAGGAAGATAAGCTCGCCAACAAAACCAAGTGGAGCCACGACGCCTCTTCCGAAGTCGTCGCGCAGGTGAAGGCCAAGCTCGCGCAGCACAAGGTCCGCGCGGTCAACTACGGCGTCGTCACCATCCCGAAGGACGAGGCTGGCGCGCGGAAAATCTTCGAGTTCGCCAAGACGATGGGCTTCTACGGCATCACCACCGAGTCCGTGGACAACCTCGACCTCATTGAGAAGTTCGTGAAGGAGTTCGACATCCGCGTGGGCATCCACCAGCACGCGAAGCGCTTCAAGAAGGAACGCGACGCGCAGGGCAATCAAGTCCTTGACCCAAACTACAAAGTTTGGGATCCGAATTTTGTCCGTGACCAAGTGATGAATCGCGACCGGCGCATTGGGGCGTGCGCAGACCTCGGCCACTGGCAGACCTCCGGCATGAAGGCGCTCGACTGCGTGAAGATCCTCGAGGGCCGCATCATGAGCGTCCACATGAAGGAACGCGCCGCGCTCGGCCCGGGCCAGCACGACACCATTTTCGGCACTGGCATCACGGACATGGGCGCGATCCTCGCCGAGCTAAAGCGCCAGAAGTTCGAGGGTAACATCTCCATCGAATACGAATATAACTGGGATAATTCCGTGCCCGACGTGAAGCAGTGCGTGGACTTCGTCCGCAACTGGAAGCCAGGGAAGTAGGGCTTCCGGCGCGAAGTGGGGCCAACAGGCAGCCGCGCTACGGCCGGCGGAGTTGGAAAAATTGCGGGCCACCGCCGAAGGGAACGAAGACCTCACCGTCGGGAAAGCGCCCGCTCAGGTTCGTGAACGTGGTGAACGCCCCGGCTGGGTTGGTAGTCATGCGCAGCTCGTAGGCGCGGCCGGCGGCTGCCGGCCAGCTCACCCGCAGCAGCCGCAGCGACGGGTTCCACACCGAAGCATCGAGCGCGAATAGGATGGGCGAGTTCAAGTCGTTCGGGTGCGAGCCGATGGCGTGCTCGCGCGCGTTGTTGAGGCCGTCGCCATCCGGATCGTCTAGCGGGCCGAATGCAAGTGAGCCTAGCCGCGCCGTTTCCCAGTTGTCGTCCAGGCCATCGCCATCGGCATCCACCAGAGGCACACCCGTGAGGATGAGGCTGACCGATGTCACGCTGCCGGTGACCCCGGCCTCCTCGTCGCTCACCTGAATTGTCCATGTGCCTTGGCTTCGCTCAAAGAAATGGTGTGTGCTCCAATACGTCCAGTCCGACAGTGATCCACTGCCATTTAAGGGATTGAAGCGCTGAAGGATGCTGCGGGTGCCGGCGGGCGAAATAACCGTGATGCGAAGGTTGCCGCGTAAGTTGTGCGTGGTCTTTACCCGCACGCCGACGTGTTCGCAGCTCATCTGATTGGTGACGACAAAAGTCTGACGCGCGGCATCGAGTTCCAGTCGCACGCGCAGGTCCGCGTTGGTCTGTGCGACTGCCGCGAGCAGTTCTCCATTGGTCTGGTGGATGAAGATGGAGGGGATAGCCAGCACGCCGCTGGAGAGTTGCATGCTCACGAGGTTGATGTTGGCAGCATTGTCGTAAATAATCGCGAACGCTGCGCCCGCATCTTGGGCGCGCTGAATTTTCTCGTGGAAGGTCGAGATGCCGCGCTGAATGAGCGCGCCCTTGCCCACGAGGTTCGTGGACAAGGCGCTGGTGGCCTGGCCGACGAACACGAGCGGCAGGTTGGCAGTGGGTGAGTCGGGCCGGAGGTTTTCGCCGGGAGCTGCTTCCGGGTGCAGGCCTTCCTCGGGCATCAATCCCACGATGCTTCCCAGAGCAGCCGGCACATTCGCGCCGGTTGCGAGCACTAGGAAGCCGGCGTCGGGAATCGCCTGGGTCACGTTCGAGACCAGCGTGAGAGTGGTGGCAGGCGGGCGATTGGACCAGACTTGCGCGAGCCGCACGGCCAAGCCCGCGTCCGGCACGCCGTAGCCGAGGTTGTGGCTGACGCGCAGGCCCGCCCCGTTGGTGGCAAGGTCGCGGTCGGCTAGGTCGTAGTGACGCGAAGAGAGCGCGAGGATTTGCTGCACGTCACGGATGGTGAGATTGGTGTTAGCTCCGACCAGTAGCGCGCACAGACCGGCAACTTGGGGCGCGGCGAAGGAGGTGCCCTGCGGACTAAGCGAATTGAAGGCATAGTCCGCCGAGTCATCTAAAAAGGTGGTTCCAGCGTTGTAGCCGAAGGAGGAGCCAGTGCGATCAGTGGTGGGTGGCGCGTTCATGCCGGTATCACCTACCGGCGCGGCCACGAGCACGGACGCGCCCGGCGTGCTGTAACTGGCCACGCGCCCGGTGATGCGCGCGCCGGCCACGGTGATCACACGCGGGTCACCGGTGTAAGCCTGGTCATTGGCGTTGGCGGCATCATCACGTTCATTGCCAGCGGCTCGCGCCATGAGGACACCTCGTCCACCGCGCCCGAACGTTAGCGCGTTGGACAGGCCGACTGCGGCCATCGCGCTGATTGGTTTCAAGCCAGGGCCACTGATCAGCCAACTATGATTCTGTACGCTCACCAAGTTGCTCATGTATTGGAACATCACACCGATTTGTTCCTCGGTGGCCCCCAGCATTTTCCACGCGGCTAGGCTGGCAGACGGCGCGACGCCACTGATACCCACACCGTTGTTGCCGCGCGCCACCGCGTAGCCGGCGACGGCCGTGCCGTGGTTGTCTGATGAAAGTAGTTGTGCGCCGTTGGTATTGCCGCTGTCGAAGTTGTAATGCGGTTGGCCGGCTGCGGCTTCTGAAAACTCAGCATGGCTTATCTCCACCCCGTTGTCCGCGATGGCGATGAGCACGCCTGTGCCTTTAGTAAACGGCCATGCGGCGCGCACGTTCAAGTCCGCTCCCAATGAACTGCCGTTGGCATCCCGGTTTTCCAAGTTCCATTGGTTGGGGAGGAGTCGGTCATTAAATCGTGCGGCATAAGGCCCGTTGGTGCGCAGGGGAAAGCGCCGTATTGGATGTGCGGCCAGCACGCCTGGCAAGGTCGCGAGCCGCTCCGCTTCGCGCGCGGCGGTCCACGCGTCCGGGGCTTGGAGCACAAACCACTGTGGGGCAAAAACGCGCGACACGACGAGCTTCGTGTCGGCGATCAGCGCGTTCACGTCCACGCCGTTGGCCAACCGGAGCGAAATGCGGCTGGTGAGGTCTACGGTTTGCGTCGGATCATCCGCGCGGCGGGCGGGTAGTTCTGGTCGCAACGTGGCGGTGACCCGCGCGCCGGCGGGTATGGCCACGCGATACGCGACCAGCTGCGGCTCGCGGAAGCGGAACTCGACCTCCTCCGCTGCGCGCCCGGGGCGTGCAGCGGCTAGCAGCAGCCCGACGTACAGCAGTTGTCTCAGGACGGACAACACACCTACAACTAACCCGAAAACCGGCCTTTTTGCGAGGCGAAAATCTGTTTGCTGGCTCGGGGATTTTCCCTAGGCGGCCTACCTGGTCATCGGTGCGTCGCGGTTGGCGCAGGCGTAAACACTGCGTCGTGCTGAAAGAGCGAGGCCCATTCCTGTGCTTCGGCGCGCTCGGCGGGCGAGCCGCCGCGCAGCTCATAGCGACCATTGCGGTGGCGGTGGAGTGTGGCTTTGCCGAAGCAAGCCACGGGTTTGGAGTATTGTTTCCAATTGGGCAGCAGGATGTTTTTCACGCCGCCAGTTTGCGGGTGACAGTAGGACAATGACTGTCCGAGCAGCAGATTTTTAACTCCCGCTGCTGGCAAAGAAATGAGACCTCCCGGGCAATCTTCGTCCGCGCCATTCGCCTGCCCGAAATTTGTAGGCGTTTGCCTGCGCGTTGGAAAAAAGGGCGTTCGCCTCACTCCAAGGACGCCAAGCCGACATAGTTGGATTCCTCTGCATCCTTCGCGTGCCTTGCGTGAGGCAGGGGCTCATAGCTTGCGGTGGTTTGCCGAGCCGATGGGGATATCCTTGGGCGCCTCGACCAACAGGCGCTTCACATCAGCAACAAATGAATTCACGTCCGCCTCCGTCGTGTCCCAGGCGCACATGAGGCGGCAGCCGCCCTGGCCGATGAAGGTGTAAAACTTCCAGCCCGCTGCCCGCAGCGCCACGATGAGCCACGGCGGCATCTCGATGAAGACCGCGTTGGCCTGGCGCGGGAACATGAGCCGCAGCTCGGGCAGCTTCACCAATTCATCATGGAGTAGCGCGGCCATCGCGTTCGCGTGCGCGGCGTGCCGGAGCCACGCGCCATCCTTAAGCATCCCAACCCAGGGCGCGGAGAGCACGCGCATCTTCGAGGCGAGCTGGCCGGCTTGCTTGCAGCGATAGTCAAACTCGCACGCTAACTCGCGGTTGAAGAACACCACCGCTTCGCCCACCGCTGTGCCATTCTTTGTACCGCCGAAGCACAGCACGTCCACGCCGGCCTCCCATGTTACTTCGCGCGGCGCACACCCAAGCGACGCCACGGCGTTGGCGAAGCGCGCGCCGTCCATGTGCAGGCCCAGGCCGAGTTGTTTGGTCTTGGCCCAGATAGCTTTTAGTTCCGCGATGGAATAGACCGTACCCAGCTCCGTGCTCTGCGTGACGCTCACGGCGCGGGGCTTGGGGTAATGCACGTCGGAGCGTTTCTTTACCATCCGTTCGATGCCGGCGGGGTCAATCTTCCCGTTCGCGCCGGGGACGGTGAGCACCTTCATGCCGTTGCTGAAGAACTCCGGCGCGCCGCACTCGTCGGACTCCACGTGCGCGGTCTCGTGGCAGAGGATGCTGTGGAACGACTGGCCGAGCGACGCGAGCGAGAGTGAGTTGGCCGCCGTGCCGTTAAAGACGAAGAACACCTCGCAGGCCATGCCAAAAGTGTGGCGCAGCAGGTCGGCGGCCTCGGCGGTCCAGCGGTCGTCGCCGTAGCTGGGTGCGTGGCCGCGATGGGATTCCTCGAGGGCCTGCCAGGCTTCTGGGCAGATGCCGGCGTAGTTGTCGCTGGCGAAGTGGCGGCGGGCAGAAGACATAACTGTCTGAGAATGTGCGGGCGAAGGGAGAATTGACAAGCGCGAGCCTTGGTATGGTATTAGTTATCCTGTAATGCAACTGAAAGCCATGACCGTAAAACCCTCCGTCCGCCCGGCTGGTTTTACCCTTATCGAACTACTCGTCGTCATCGCGATCATCGCGATTCTGGCGGGGATGCTGTTACCGGCCTTGGGCAAGGCCAAGCAGAAGGCCCACGGCACGCAATGCTTGAACGGGCTCAAGCAACTGGAGTTGGCCATCACGATGTATTCGGATGACCACGAGGACAAAATTATCTCCAACAACAATGCCCCGGCTGCCTCCACGTCGGCTGAGCCGAACGCGTGGATTCAGGGCAATGTCCAGCTCGGTGGCCCCAACTACACCAACGAGATTCGCAACGGCAAATTGTTCCCGTATCACAACACGGAAAAGATTTACGTCTGCCCCGGCACACGGGCCAAGACGGTGGCGGGCACGCCAGCCGCGATCCCGCACCACCGCTCCTACGCGATGTCCGTCGGCGTGAACTGTGCGGTCGTTCCCCAAAGTGTTAAACGCATCGCTGAGATTCAGAAGCCATCGGACGTGATCATCTTTCTGGAGGAAAACCCCGTTAGCATTGACAACGGCGCAGCCGGGATTCGGCCACTAAGCGCGCTCCAGGGCGGCGCATGGACGACTTGGAACCCGCCATCCGGGCGGCATAACAACGGAGCGGCCATCTCCTTCGCCGATGGCCATGTGGAGAATTGGGTTTGGAGGGGCGCATTCATTCGGGTCAACCAGCAATTCAATGACATGACCCACCCGACCCAACGCACGTCAGCCACGGGCAATCCGCTCAATGGCGGCTTCAACGTCGGCGTGAACGATGTGGACTCCCTCCGCATGGCTAACGGGCTGAACTACCAGTAGCAAGAAGTTCGCTCGCCAAGCCCGCCCTCGCCGTCTAAAACGCCGCTGAACACATGAGCGGTCCGACCTTTTTCCGCCCCCTTCTTGCGTTCGCAGTTCTCTTTTCTGGTGCGGCTACGGCCGCCCCGCGCACGCCGTGGACCACCTCGCGCGTCACCGGCTCGCCGAATCCGCCCGCGCCGTTCACCGTCGAGCGCGTCTTTCCACAGCGCACCTTCGACCGCCCCGTCGAGTTCATGCGCCAGCCCGGCAGCGACCGCTGGGTGGTGATGCAGGAGGGCGGCAAGCTGCTTTCCTTCCGTCCCAGCGACGCCGGCACGAACGCCGACCTTGCGCTCGATTGCCGCGAGTTCCGCTCCGCTGCGCGGCCCATCGGCTTCACCTTCCACCCCGGCTTCGCGACGAACCGCTTTGTCTTCATCAACCACAACGAGGGCTTCAACCGCGAGAACGGCGCGCGCGTCTCGCGCTTCACTGCCACGTCGCTCGAACCGCTCCGGCTCGACCCCGCCAGCGAGCGGCCCATCGTCTCGTGGCTCGGCGGCGGGCACAACGGCTGCACGCTCGTCTTCGGCCCCGACGGTTTCCTCTACATCTCGACCGGCGACGCCGCCGAGCCGGACCCACCCGACGGCCTCAAGCTCACCGGCCAGGACAACTCCGACTTGCTCGCGTGCATCCTGCGCATTGACGTGGACCGCACCGAGGGCACGAACAACTACGCCGTGCCCAAGGACAATCCCTTCGTCGGCACGCCCGGCGCGCGGCCGGAGATTTGGGCGTTCGGCTTCCGCAATCCTTTCCGCACCAGCTTTGGCCCGGACGGCCGGCTCTGGGTGGGCGACGTGGGCTGGGAACAGTGGGAAATGATTTATCGCGTGCAGCGCGGAGGCAATTACGGCTGGCCTATCACCGAAGGCCCGAACACCCGCGTCCGCACCGACGTGAAGCCCGGCCCCGGCCCCATCCTGCCGCCCATCGTCGCCATCCCGCATCGCGAAGGCGCGAGCGTCACCGGCGGGCGCTTCTACAACGGGAAAAAATTCCCACAGCTCAAAGGCACTTACATCTACGGCGACTGGGAGACCGGCAAGTTCTGGACGCTCCGCCACGACGGCGACAAGCTGCTGTCCAACGTCGAGCTATGCAAAACCTCGCTTAAGCCCGTCTCCTTCGCCGAAGACGCCGATGGCGAGCTGCTCATTCTCGATCACAACAGTGGCTTCTGGCGCTTCGTGCCCAACCCTGCACCGCCCGCGAATCAAGCCTTCCCCCGTAAGCTCTCCCAAACTGGCCTGTTCGTCTCGCTCAAACCCCTCGCGCCCGCGTCCGGCGTCGAGCCTTATGCGCCCGCTACGCCCATGTGGAATGACGGCGCAGTCGCGCGGCACCACCTCGCCATTCCCGGCGACGGGGTCATCGTCACTACCAACGCTCGCAAAATCATCTCCGGATTCATGTGGCATTTCCCCACAGACACCGTCTTGGCCCGCACGCTCACGCTGGAACTTAAGAAAGGCGATGCCGCCAGCGCTCAGCGTGTCGAGACGCAGCTCTTACACTTCGATGGCCGCACATGGAATCCTTACTCCTACCGCTGGAATGCCGCGCAGACCGACGCAGACCTCGTGCCCGACGAAGGCGCGGGCGACACGTTTAATGTGACGGATGCCTCCGCGCCCGGTGGCCGCCGCGAAATCCCGTGGCGCTTTCACAGCCGTGCTGAATGCTTGCGCTGCCATAACGCATGGGCAAACGAAACCGTCAGCTTCAACTGGCTGCAACTCGGCGCGGCGAACTACGCCCCAGCTAAACGCCAGACCACCAACGCGCCTAGCGAGTTGCGCCGCCTCGAAGAGCGCGGGCTAATCGAAGTGAAGAACCTGCCTAAGAACCTCGCCCGCCTCGTCAACCCGCACGACGCCGCGCAGCCGCTCGAACTCCGCGCCCGCTCATGGCTGCACGCCAACTGCGCCGCCTGCCACCGCAACGGCGCGGGCGGGGCCGTTCCCTCGCACCTGAACATTGACAAGAAGCTCGACGCTGCGCGCGTGCTCGACGTGAGGCCTGCGCGCGGCGACTTCGGCCTGACCGACGCACGGGTCATCGCGCCGGGCCGGCCCTACAGCTCCGCGCTGCTCTGGCGCATCGCGACGGAAGGCGCGGGGCATATGCCGATGACGGGATCGCGGACGGTCGATGAAGCCGGAGCAAAGCTGGTGCGAGATTGGATTGCATCTCTCTCCAGAAAAATCGGCCCGAATGAAGGTGCAGTAGTCCAAGTTGGCACGAACGAGAACCTCCATCCTAACACCGCGCTTTTACTTTCTTTCGAACCCACGATAACTGAGCAGCACCGTGACATTGCCCGAAAGGCATCGAGTTTGCTCGTTCGCGACCTTTTCTCTCGCTTTCTCCCGCCTGAGCAACGCCGCCGTACGCTCGGTTCGGACTTTCCCCCGTCCGAAGTGCTCGCGCTGCGCGGGGATGCCAAGCGCGGCAGCGCCGTCTTCGCCAACGAGTCCGGCGGCCAGTGTGTCCGCTGTCACCGCGCGCACGGCGTGGGCCGCGATTTCGGCCCGGAACTCACCGACATCGGCCGCAAATACGACCGCGCTGCGCTGCTCACGCACATCACGCAGCCTAACCTCCTCGTGGCCCCCGAGCACCGCACTCACTCGGTTATTCTCCGCGACGACACTGAGCTAACTGGCTTCCTTAAGAAGAGCACCGCCACAGAATTTTTCTTGCGTCTCGAAGATGGCACTGAGCGACGCGTGCCGCTCGCCGAAGTCAGATCCACGCGCCCCTCCGCGCTCTCCGCGATGCCGGAAGGATTGCTCACCGCCCTAACTGCCCAAGAAGCTGCTGACCTGCTGGCCTTCCTCCTTCGCTAGAAAATTGTCCAGCGGGTTCCGCGAAGTTTTGGGGCGTGGTAGGCAAGGACCTTGACACACCATGCTGGACATCATCCTTAAGCCGGCCACGGCGATGGCCGGGGGACAGTGACGGAAATTTGATCGAGCCTATCAGGTTTAAAATCATGGGCTCTTGCAAGGCGACGAGAAAGCATGCTCACCGATGGCGCTGCCAGTTTCACTATATTTCTCCCTCGCTCCGGCGAATTCCCCGTGTAAACTTTGTGGTGCCGAGTCGTCCAACATACGCGCGCCTAAACCGCCGCGCCTCAACTATGAACCGCCGTAAATCCTTGCCGCTGCTCGCCGTGCTGCCTGCGCTTGCCTCCACCATGAACGCCGCCGACTCCAAACCCAAAGATACACCGAAGGAATCCGCCAAACCTGGCCCCGACTCAAAAGCGGCCACCGAGAAGCTTATCATCGGCGGAGGTTGCTTTTGGTGCACCGAGGCTGTCTTCCAGCGTGTTAACGGGGTCAAGAAGGTTGTCTCCGGTT
>Ga0194133_10003961_pt1 | contig 20399 bp, 11 predicted proteins | sample TA2KigOf40mmetaG_FD_155448 | JGI IMG/M metagenome (GOLD analysis project Ga0194133, IMG submission 155448) | Freshwater microbial communities from Lake Tanganyika, Tanzania - TA2015055 Kigoma Offshore 40m | ecosystem: Environmental > Aquatic > Freshwater > Lake | place: Tanzania: Lake...
CATGGGAAAATGTTAATTTGCCTACTGCCATTTTGCCTAATGTTGTTTGGCCAACGACGGTTTGCCTACTATGACTGTTCGCCTACTGCCAGTTCACCTATGGCGGTTCGCCTAATGACTACCCAAACTGACTCAACCAACCAACCCTATGCATGTTCCCACTCCCTAACCGGCAGGGTAAGGGAGGGGGAACATGCGCTGCAGGGTTAGGGAGCTGAAACATGCTTTGGGGGGTAAGTTGGGCCAGGATTGGTTAGGTTAGGTTAGGTTATTAGCGATGATTAGGCAAACTGGCTGTAGGCAAACCGACTAATAGTCGAACCATCATAGTCGAATTGTCTGTAGACTAATCTATCATTACAATTTGTGGAATCGAAAATTGAAATATGCCAGGCAACAAAATTTCTGATATGTTTGGGTATTGAGAGAGATTCAACATTTTTAAATTAGAAAGCCTTCTCTTGGAATTGAATGCAGGTATTCTTATTCTCATTTTTTCCATATCAATCATAATAATAATCCATAATAAACTTTTGGTGAAACTTTTACACCACCTGAAGGACAGAACAGATAAGATAATTCGACACAGCCAAGAAATGGATCGGTAGACAAGCAATGGGAAACAGCATTAACCATATTCTTCAAACATTTACACAAGAATGGATAACCAAAGAAGATAAACATTACATTAGATAATTCCTAAAAAGGCTTTCTCCTAGTCAAGTGGTAATAACTGTTATATAAATTGACCTTTCCCATCCTGGGACTTAATAAGAATTAAACTTTAAATTATATTTTTTGCCTCATATCAATCACTCAGTTGATTTAGATTGTGCGTGGATTTTGTAAATTACATACAATGAGTCCTTAATAAAAGCTTTGAATTGACTTTATTGAGATTATTTTTTTTCAACACCTTGTTAAAAAGACACCAGAGCATATTCTTCAGACTGCATGCCACTTGAATTCTAATCCTTTTGGTAAAAAATGAGATGCTGGAAATAAAGTTCAACGTAATATATTTTTTCAGGTTTGATAAACTGAAACATTACAGTTTGAGAAACAGTTCCAATTCAAGAGAATCTAGATCAACAAAAGAGCAAAAACTCTAAACAGTTAGTTTTCAACTTTTTTTAAAATCAAATCTAACCAGTACATTATGATCAGACATGTTGATGACAACTTTTGTCTCGTTTAAATCTGTCTAGGTCAAGTTAAAAATAATAATTTTCAGTACTTGATTTATTGAATTGGATATTTTGAAGAAAATAAATTAACTATGTATTCTTAGTAAATTTTCTACTATAATCATGATTTAAATGAAGGTCAATAACCCACTCATTATTCAACCCTACAAGATTGTGAATGTAAAGGTGCTGACAAAATATTGACCAAGTGATGGGAACAACTAATTTTGACCTTTATGATTTCAGAAGGTTAAGGGCAATTTGTTATTGAAACTTCCTCTTCCGCAGATCAGTAATTTGAGACATAACTGGTCAAATTTTTCAGCCAATTACCTAACAAAGAGTTTACACATCATTTACATATTTATTCCGTGCAGAAAATTTAAAAATCCCCATCTTCTTAATTTTACGAGACTCAAATTTCTTTCAGTGGAGGATACTTTTTTATTGAAAGGAATATGGCATTTTAAAAGTCCAAAAATTTTCAAGATTTCTATTTCTTATCGCTCCCCCACACACAAAGCTCGAAAATTTTTACAACCGTTGTTGTTATCTTACAAACCTTGAAATAACATACGTACCAATAGATCACCCACACATGGTGGCTCATAAAAAGCAAAATATTGACCAGGGGATACCCTATAGCCATAAATATACTGAATCTCTAGACTTTTCGACGCCATCTCATCAGCCAAAGACAAGGTGTGTGGGGGGGGGGATAGAAATGAATCCGCACACTTTTCCTGCAACAGCCTCAAATTTCACATCTTAACACATGGGAGTGGGAGGATGTCTGGATTTCAAATGAAGATTTGTTGCTTTCACTTTTCTTTCCATTCATGAAAAAAATTAGTTCTTCTTCTATCATGTGTAAGATAATTTTTTATGCACTTGCAAGTCTTGGAAAAGCAACACAAATTGAAGTCTCATTTCGATTTTGACTCTTATTGTCACAAACAAGTTGTCTTTTCAAGGACTAATTCAATCTCCCCCTGGTCAAAAATGATTTTCAAGTCACTAAAAAAAAGTAGAGAATAATTGAACTTGTGATTTTTCTCATTATAAAATGAAGAAACTGAGGAAAATATTCTCTACTCATTTGTGCCTACATACTTAAGGTTTTTGAAACAGCTGTGAGAAAACAGTTTTGGTGTAACTCCAATTGTTTTGACAACTGTTGAGTAACTAAAACCTGAAGAAGATGAGGGTGCAGAAATGAGCCTGACAAAACAAAAAATTCAAATCTATCAACTTGTTTTCAAGATGTATTTCTTTCTCCGCGTACAAAAGTGGTTCAAATGGTATGACAGGGAAAACGTCGATTAGTCTAATGATGGTTCGCCAAATGTCGTTTTGCCTAATGTCTGTTCGTCTAATGCACAGTTCGCCTACTGTTTGCCCGCAGGGTTAGGAAGGGGGAAACATGACCCGCAGGGTAAGGGAGGGGGAACATGTTTTGGGGGGCTGGTTGGGTCAGGTTAGGTTAGGTTAAGTTAGCAATAAAGGCTGATTAGGTGAACAGACATTAGGCGAAATGGCAGTAGGCGATTCAACTATTGGGCGAACTGACATAGTGGGCGAAATGACATTAGGTGAATCATCCTATGCAAAATATCATGGTATCGGTATGACAACATTTTTATCCACTAGGTAAATGATAGATTGGGTTTGGCACTTGATTTTGTTCGTTTCCATTTCATCCTTCTGTTTTGGAACCAGACTTTTACCTACAATAATTCTCATTACTTAATCAATATAAGACATGCTGAATTTTTAGCTTGAGTACCTGTCTTTCAGTCAATTCTAATGCCACAGAAATCTCATATCTTCTCAGTCTTGTTAAGTAGTTACAGATAGAGAACTCACGCTCAAGCTCAGCAATCTGATCCTTTGTGAAAGCTGTTCTTTCTTTGCGGCTTGAAGATTCAAATCCACTATCCAAATCTAAAATTTAGCAATCAAATAACCCAAGCTTTCAAACTGAAAAAAAAGAGAATTTGATTCAACCGACCAATGTCGTCTGGACCATAAGAATTGCTGTCATCATCAGATACTTTGTCTTGGTTCAAAGTTTTTGCATCATTCAGTTGTCTTTGTCTTGGAATGTGAATAGTGACACAGTCTGATGATTTTGAAAACTCTGAGAAGTTTTCATTTTGTAATGGCTAGAAATCACCAAATAGGAATATTTATTAGACTTATTTGAACAATACTAAAAAATTTACTTGATGTTGTGCTGAGTACAGAGAGCCATAAGCTTTTTTTTCTAAGTTAAGATCAGAGGCACCAAGAGGATCAAACCCGGCGGAATTCTTGAATTTGACGAAAGAAAAAATTTGATATAGAACTTGTAAAAAATATGTGAAAGGTAGTTTATTACCTCGAAGTTTGGAACTTTTTGTTTGCTCTGGGTTTCAAAAAAACTTGCATTGTTCGAGTAAGAAGCACGTGGATAGTAACATGTTGCAGCATCACACAGGCTTAAAAAATGAAAGTCAAATAATTAGTGCTTCCATTTTTAACCAATTAACTTTTTTTTCCCAACCTGTTGTTGGTGCTTTGATAACAATATTGGTCAGTAAAATTATTATGAAATGTTTGAGCTTCCATTTTCACACTTCTGTATGTCTTGATTGAATGACTTGCCCTCGAGACGGACCTGTTTTGCTTTCAGTGAACATTTTTAGATCTTCGTGTCCGCCAAAACGGTTCATTTCATCATGGAGCGCCCATAATGGAAAAAAAATCATGTTGAAAGTCACATAAAATGTTCCATTTTTTCGCCTCAATTTCAAAATATGATAAGACATTTTTTCATCTATTTATCAAAAATAGTACATATTTCAATGCTAAATGTAATTGAGAAGGAAATCAATTTTTTTTCTGTCAGGGTGAAGCAAATCGTATTTCATGCTAAAGTGATTATACATCAATTTTGTTTCATTTCTTTTTAATTGAATGCCAATTTTGTATTTTTCTAATATATTGTAACAGTAATTTCTTGTTCAAGTTTTCATAAGCAGAAAAAAAAGATTTCTCAAAATGCTTTTAGCCATAAATTTGATGAATGAATGAATTATTTGTGTCATTGTTTCGAATGATATTTGTAGTCTTTGTTGTTCAAGGATTGCATATAAAAACAAGCAAAAAAGTTTTTATTTCGAGAAATTTTGTAGAGTTTCGAACGCGTTAGACTAGCACAGACTTATCCAACTGACCGACCGAACCTCTTTCTCTGTCAACGTTTTCATCAATAGATCACAGAATTGCCGAATTCAATTGGCGCGCGTTAGTTGTCGAGGACAGGCGTGGTGTGCGTGCAGCTGCAGAAGCTTTGTAGTCAGAGGAGCAGCTGCAGCATGCGTGCACGCAGCGAAGCGTGCGTGAAGCGCATAAGGCTCAGCCGCTTTGTGTCAAAAGAAGCGTTTCGATTGGTTCAAATAAGGGGACAAAGTGCAAACCCTTCTTATTTTTTCCCTCTTTAAACTTTGTACCTCGAAACGTTTTTTATTTCAGCGGGTTGTTTTTGTGCAAACTGATTAAGCTTGTTCCACAAAAATTCAAAAGCCAAATACTGATAATTTAAATTTGCAGTGAAAAATTGAACAAAAATATAGTTTTAGTGAAAAATCTGTGACTGTTTTAGAAGAAAAAAGTTCAAATGAAGATTGGTTGAGAACTTTTGGTTGAAAAAGTTGCCTCTTGGTTATGCCAGGAAGCTTAACACGTTGATCAACCCCCGCCAAGGACAAGTTTATTCAGGACAACGTTACTCTAACATCTTTAACAAAGAACCTTTCCGGCCTCAAAATTTCCTCTTTTATCCCGATTTTCGCCGGTGGCGGCCCCGGGGCTGCTTCTGGGCTAAATTTGCACCAGGCAGACTCAAGTACCTCAACGATTGAAGGTTTTCCACCCCATTTTTTGTCCTTTTCATTGGGCCACCAATTTCAGCCCTCTGGACATCAGTCACACGGTAATTTGAAAAATCATTAGCTTTGATTCAAGAAATTATACAAATTTAGATTTCTTTCTATTTTCTTTTTAGCAGTATTGCAAAATGTACCACCGTCTGTTACTTTAACACCCCTCAGCTTGAACCCCTCAGATGTCAGCCACGCTCTTAAAGGGATCATGCTGCCAACCCACCCTCTGCCTCCAGAAGAGGTACTGTCATGAATATAAGAGTGAACGCCTTGTTCCTCCTCTTCAGACAAAGGAAATAACTTTTTATATCTGTTGACTTTAGGCATTAGGTCCGAATCACACCATTGTTGTAGAAGGAGCAAAAAAACCAAAAAAACCAAAAAAACCTAAAGCAGTAAGTTTAGCAGAACCAACCTTTTACAAGTGTGCCTATTGTGATTACTCGTGTGACAAGGTAAGTTTCTTTCAAATATTATTTCTTTCATTTAATTTCTTGTTTTATAACTTAAGATTTAATCATATTTTAGAAGGATCGTCTTTCGCGCCATGTGAGGATTGTACATTTTAAAGAGAGGCCATTTGCGTGTAATATGTGCGAGTATTCGACTGGTAGAAAGGACAAGCTCAAGAGACATCAAGTAACTTAACAGTAAATATTTAGCCCTGCTCAATTACTTACCTGTCAAATTCTTTTTTAGTCCACTGTACATAGTCAAGAACGACCCTTTAAGTGCGATTTCTGTCCTCATACGTCGAGCCGCAAAGACAAGCTTAAAGAACACGTTCAGGGAGTTCACTACAAAAACAGGCCAAAGAGGCCTAAAAAGAAGTACCCGAAAAAGAAGAAAAATCAACAGGGTCAACAGTTTCAGCATCAACAATCACAAGTCCCCACCCAGCCTCATCAGTTACAACAGCTGCAACACCCAGAGCCTCACCATATCATTATCCACCAACAGGCAGTACACCAGTCCCAACCTCAACAAATTGTGGTGTCTCAAAGTGGTTCAAATGGGTTGCACATGCTCACCTCAGGAGGACTGACGATGGCCCAACTTCCCGTAAGTTTAATGCCTGTGCCAGATTCGCCGGTCGGACTCCCTTCTCACTATGAGCTTAAGCCTCACCACCACTTGCTCAGCTAAGATGACATTTCACATCAAACTATTCTTACACTCAGATTATTTCTTGTTAGTATAGACGCTCGATTGACAGTGTGTGAACTGTCAGCTACCCCGAATAAATTTACTGCTTTTCTTTGGCCATACTGCAGACTTGCGAAATAATTGAGACTTAAAATTATGAACTGAAAAGAGAGCTCCTCAATGTTGCCATTCAAATTTATTTGCAGGCTGTATTTAGACATACCAAAGAGGAATTTCCTTGTACAAAGTCCAAAGCAAAAAATCAAAAAAAAGAACTTATTTGTACAATGCAGTGTCTCTTTAAAGATGAATCTGAACAAAGTGGAAAGACACTTTGAATGAAGACTGAATTTGAGTTGATTGCCAATCTGGTACCCCTTTTACTCTAAAATTCAACCCTTTAAAGTTGAATAAAAGTCTTAAATCGAATCTCAAATCGTACCTGATTGATCTCTTAAATCAAGAACGACCCTTCAACAACATTTTCTTTAACATTATATGGATTTATTAATCTGAAATGCATTGTAAATTTTAGTTATTATTTATTATATGAATCCCAATATGTAAGCGTCCACTCATTTGGAATAAACTAATTTAAGTTGAAGTCACAAATTTAATTTTTCATCTTATTGCTCAATTTCATTTTTCTTCGGCCACTCCTTAAATCTCGTCGAAGATGAAGAAAAAACAAGATGGAATGAAATTAAGTTAAAGGTTTGATTATTGATTTTTAAAATATTACAGATTAATCACAACTTTATTCATTATTACTCATAATACTTTTTATATGCCACGTTAGTCCAGGTTGGAGTTTGGCTCAATGCAACCAAGTTTTGTTCGATGACGTTGATAGACGGCCGGCCAGTGGGCTAAAAAATTGTTTTAAGAAATAAGATTCGAAATTCTTTTTTTTTAGTCTCTTAACTTGCCTGATAATTGAAAGATTCTTTGAAAAAGTCTAAATCTTGGTCGTCTCCTTCAAATATCCTGCGAATTATGCATGGATCTTCTTGACCTTTCATGGCCTCCTTAAGTTCAAATTAATTTACATATTTTTAAATCCTCAGTTGAATTAAAAAAACACTCACCTGTAGAGCTAAATATTGTCTATTTTCTCGATATCTGTATCTTGCACAAAGCTCTTGAAGATTCCAAGGTGGATATTCAACCAGCCATTGGAGGATGACAGCACTTGCTGACCAGATGTCGGAAAATAGGGTGGGTCTCTCCTAAAAAAATTGGAAATTACCTTCGAATTCACCTCAAAATAGAACATTCATACTTGATAAACAAGAACTTCTGGAGCTTGACATGGATTGAAAAATAGGACGTCCTCTGAAATAAAAAAAAATACTTTGATGACGACCTTTTGAAAAATCAAATCTGCTATACCTTGGTGAACATTCTCCAGGAAGAAATTTTTGAAATCCCAAAGCCCAAAATTTGTGATTTTAGGCTGCAAAGTCTTAGCTGGAATCAAAACATCGCTGGGCTTGAAATCCCCGTGAAGAATCGGATTTCTCATGTTGTGGAGGTGAGCTATTCCTTTGGATATACCTTCACAAAATGTGTGTTCATGAAAACAAATCCTACTATATACCTTTGTAGGTTTCATTACCAACACTTATTTTCATTCTTTTTTCAGGACTTCTGAGAGCTGGACACAAAGATGGATTCTTCATCATTGTCTCCAGGTCTGTTCCATCCACAAACTCACGCATTACCTTAAAAAGAACAAATTCTCTCAAGAAAATTAAGAAAAAAGCTCTCTTTGAATTTGCCAGGAGATGTGACAGGGTTGACTTTTGTAAGAAGTGGGTATACCGACTGGAAAAATTGCCATGTTTGGCGCAATTTTTAAAGTAAATAGCAATATTTGTAAATTATGGGATTTATTGGGATATTTTGGTGAAAAAGATACAGTTGATTTTATAATCTGGTTGAGATGAGCGAAAATCCAATAATGAGCTTCCCAATCAAGAAAAGAATCAATACTGAACTGTTTATTGAGGGGAAACAGAAACTTTATATACACAAGGGACGGATCAAGAGATCAAGAATTGATCAGAGTACTTCTTGAAGAGAGACAAACAGAAATAGGCATCAGATATGCCAAAATAGGTGGGAATGAAAACCAATAATGGCAGCCTATTTGACAAGACTTTAACGTGCTAAGAATGTTAAAATGTCGCAAAGTGAAATAAAGGGGAATTACGATTATTGAGGGTATGATTTGATAATTTTAATAAATATAATTTTTTTATTAAACTATTTTATAATGTTGTACGTGCATATACGACAAATCTTGGGAATATGTTATTAGCCTGATTTGGATTCCAACAACACTCAGTTCCATGGGCCTAGCTATGAATGAATAACCTCAATAATTTTATGATAGCAATTTCTTAGGGTAGGCGTGTTTCTTGTTTTTCCCCCTGTAGAGGCAAAAAAATTGGGTTTAGTATTCCATGGGTTGCAATGGCTGAGAGGTCAAAGGCACCTGATTGAGATTTGTTTGTTCAATCTACAGCCACGCAATCAATTTTCTCTGGATTTTAAAACACCCTCAATCAGGGTAATAGTAAGCTGCAGTGCCTCTTATAAAGATAATTACCTTGAGTAATTCATTGCAAGAGTCCATACTGATTATTATAATTACTATTCATTTTGGTTTTTTTATTCTTTTCCTGGCAAATGCTTTTTATGGGTAAATGTAAAAAAACTGAGCAAATAGTTTAGACAGTATTTTTTTTTGCGTTGATGCAAAGGTAACAGATTGTTGCCTTTCTGAAATTATCTGATCTAATTGGTTTAAGTTTTAAACAATTTTGAAGGCAAAAAAAGTTAAAAGTTGATACACACCCAAACTTCCTTTCTGAAGTCATCATAAGAAACTCCAAGGTACTTGACTATAAAATCACTCTTGGCTCTTTTGATGTTTGGAACGAGCTTTTTAACCTCCTCTATGTGAATGCTAACAAGCTCTGAAATATTTTCAAAAAATTGACTTTTTTGAGGATTAAAATAAAATGAATGGGGTTACTTTTTTCTTTCCGGACATTCTCAGGAACTTTTGGAACTTTGATTGCTACAGGCAACCTGTTGGCAGATGAATAGTAGCCTTTGTAGATTTTTGCAAAGTCACCTTCGTCAAGAAAACTGAGATTCTCAACAAGATTGGAATCGATAAGCTTAGATTGCTGATTCCCGCCCATTATTTGGTCTTGCTAGAATCTCCATGCATCTAGGATATAAATTTCTATTTTAAAAAATAATTGTCATAGAAATGAATGAAAAATTGGCAAATTGACATTTTTCAATATTTAGACAAAAGGGGCCAAAAGTTAATCTTAAGATTCCAAAACAATAAAAAGTAAAATAATTTTATGAAATCTGATCAAAAAATTCCAATGGCTGAGTGGTCACGGCATTAGGCTGTGGATCTGAGGGTCCAGGGTTCGAACCTTTGACCCTGGGTTGCCAGAAAAATAATTGCCAGCCTAATAGTGGGCTTCAAATGAAAACTACTAAAATACTTGCAAGGTGTATTTAAATGGATTTAAAACAACAACAGCTAATCCTTAAGAATATATTTTCTGATTCCTTTAGGTCAAGGTCAAAGCAATTTTAAAAACTTGTTAAATGATTTCTCAAATACTATGAATTTTTGTAATCGAAATTATGTTGAAACCTAAAATTCTTACCAGTCGTTCAAAATAATCTGAATTGATGCTCGTTGGTTGGTTCAATTAGCTTTTTGAACACATGTTTGTTAAAATTCACTCATTTTCAGCCTTAAAAACTATGTTCACACAATTTTAAGGATTGTCGTTGTTCAACACTTCTAGCTACTTCATTTTTCGCCCTAAGATCATAAATTCTTCATTAAAAACACATGAAAAATATCCAAAAAATGAAATACTTTATCCACCTGTTTCACAAGTTTGTGTGTTGAATTTTTTATCGCTTTGAGGTACAAACACGACCTACACATTTTCATTGCCACAGTCAAGTTTTTGGTTTGCCAAATAGAATGGGTATTTTCCACAGATTTACTGACACCAGAAAATAGTTTATTTTTAAGTGAATAATAGTTGTTCCTTTTCATGCTACTTTTATGTTAAATTAAGTAGAAAATTAAAAAAAGGACAAAATCTTAATGCATATTTTTTTTGCAAGAGGATAAAACCTACAGATATTCAATTCCATGATTCAGAGTCTCCTCTTATCAACAACCATTTTTCCAAGTTGGTGTAGGCGGGCAAGATACAAAAACTTGTTTTAACCATCTACAAAAAAGATTAAAATTGATCAAAAACTTATATTGTGTGTCAAGTTTTGAAATGTATGAGATTTCAAAATTTCTCACATCAATCTTGTCTCTGAAAATTTGTACTTCATTTTATTTGACTTTTATAATGGGATTTTGTAGTCCAATGTTTCCAAGATCCACCTACTGACAGTCTTGGACCTATTCTACACATGTGAACATGTGCATGTGTGGACCTACTATGGGTTGTATATAAATCAAGGACAAAATGTCTAAGAAAAATAAGAATCATAGAAAAAAGACTTAATTGGATAAAAAGTTTGATGAGAAAAATGATAATACATATTTCATTCACATCTGGGAAATTTAAAAGTTAATTAAAGATAAACATAATATATCAAAGTGAAATTTGACTTACAGAAATCTACAGTTAAAAGAAATAAGAATCATTGCTAAAAATGTAAATTACTGGAACTAAATAATCATCAGGTTAATTAAAAAAAGGATGAAAAAGCAGGATTCAAGTAACCTTTGTCAGATGTAGCATTGAAAAAATGATGCTTTAAAGACTGATTATGATTGAGTCTCGAGAGAAGCTAAGGTTGCATTATGGCAGTTTAATGCTCTTAGAGATTGAAGGAAATCTTTTTGGTAAAGATTGTTTGCCAATCTTTTATTGTGGTATTTGGTCAAACACCCCATTTTTTGCAATAGGATCTTTTCAAACAGGCTGCCATTAGTTTGTCTTTCCTTCCATGTAATGTAAGTCACTCCAAACAGGCTGCCTTAATGTTTTCATTCCTGCCGTTTCAGTTCACCTTCTTCTGTGAGGTCAGAAAGTTTCTTGATCCGTTTCTTTATCTCCCTTTTGTATAAAAGCCCCTTGTTCCTATCAATAAACAGTTCAGTACTGATTCTTTTCTTGATTGGGAAGGTCATCTCTGGGATATTTGCTTATCTCGTCATCGCTTGCAATTTGCGCCTTCGATTATACTCCTCCAGGCACACTTAACTTGATACTTTAAATCTGAAAAATTAAAAATGTGGTCTGTTTGGATTTCTGCTATTCAAGCAGTACATGTTGATATAGTTAAAATAGTATTTGATCTTTTAGGTTCTTCAGCATCGATAGTCACAATCTTGTAAAATAGGACAACCATTGCTCTTTGACAATTCTAATCCAGATTGCATTTGAGTTTATTTCTTTCTAAAGAGCAGCATAAAGTCAAAACTGATTGAAGTACAAAATCAAAAAGAAAATGTCTTTTTGATAAATGATCCCAGTATTTGGCATAAATTAAATGTAATCACTTTCCCATTGACAAAAGAATTTTTATTTGCAATAAAAGGAAAGAATGTCCGATTACTAGAGTGTTGGAATTTCAAACTTTCAAAAGTGAAAATCTGGAGTCAAGAAAATCAGTCTGAAATAAACTTTTTCCAGATTTGAGTTGGAATTTTGTTTTTAAAGTTTGCATGTGGATTCATACAAGCTTCAGTGTCAGTAAATAAAGTAATCTTTGATACAGTTTATAAAATATTTATTGTAAGCTTAAAAAGATTTCAAAATCCTTTCAGATGAGAGTATGGCTACAAATGCAATATGTGCAAACTACCAGCCTTCAAAATGACAAATTGCCACTTACCAGATTGAAAAGCCAAGAGGAAATGTTGAATACAGGCCCTCTTGAAGTGAACATTGTTGAGGTTAATTCATCTGGATGGGTCTCAAGGTGGATGTTTTACCCCTAACTAATGTGAAAGATCCAACTAATGAGAGATTTTTAGATTGAAACTTAACGTGGAAGACCTTGTGGCATATTTTGCTCCCCAAAGCTCTCATCCAGCTGAATTCAAATCTTCCATTTCTTGCTTTAGGGACTTGATTGCATTTCTAAAACCAAATAGGTATAGGAATATTTGCTTTGATTTATTTTAATCTGATAAAAATTTTCTTAGGTTTAACTCTCAGAATGCTAAAATTGGAAGTGTCAATAAAGGATTAGGCAATGACTCAGCCATAATTTCTCGTCCAAATTTGGGATTCTTCATGATTGACCTTCAACAACTGAAAATTGTTTGCTGGAAAAACAAATGCATTGTTTTAGATTATAGTCTAAAAAGATTGAGCGATTCAAATGGAAAAGAGAGTTGCTTAGGAAGACCTAGTTTGTTCTCAAATGCACTCTTAGTTGAAAGTTTTGTCAGGAATTTGAGCCAAGCTTTGCAGAGCTCTGAAAAGAGCCTCAAAGGTTGTTGCTTAGAGACTTGTTGGCATATGGATGTGATCAGACAATGTGCCTTTCATGGGATATCGAACAGCCAATTTCTACAGACGGACAAAATTCCGTTTGAAATGTTGGCATTAGACAATGCTTTCCACACTTTAATTGGTAAATTCAGCAACCACTTGAGTGCAATTAAGGAAGTCTTTGGTGCATTACAAAGAGAAACCATCATGAATCCGACTGACAAAGTTTTGAGACGAATCATTGCTTTCAGGAAATCTTTGATAGCGTTTGAGCAGAGTGTCCGTCAGACTGAAGACTCAATAAGAAATATTTTATCTAATCCTGCTTTGTTGTCCAATTTGTATTTGGGAGAGAACATTGTTTCATCTGAGCATGAAGAAGTTGAGCTAATTCTCGAAGGCTACCTTCTGGACATTCAAGAAATTCAGTTTAGCAGCCAAGCCATGCTTCTACAGCTTGATGATACTAAAGAGTACATCACTACCCAAGTGAATGAGTCAAGAAATAGGATCATCAGGATGAGTCTAAGTATTGAGATGTGCATGCTTGGTCTAACCTTTGGAGCCTGTTTTGCATCTCTTTTTGGCATGAATTTGAAATCTGGACTCGAGGATCATGGATTTGCCTTCTTCATCACAGTGGGATCAATAGTTGCTTCCACCTCTCTAATCATAGGATTCCTTATCTGGAGATGTATCACGTTGATGAACCTTAATAATCATCATCAACATTCTATCCTAGAAACTTTCATCAAGTATATCGATGTGTTTGAATTTTTAAGAATTCATGGAGGGACTGAAGGAATGACAAAGGAAAATCTACATAAGCAATTGGTTCATATCACAAACAAAATCATCCCAACTGAGGACATTGATCTTATTTTTCACACTTTTGAGAAACACAGTAACAAGCCCCTTTCTAACAGTTAAGCCACAATATTTGCTTCAAATAAAACTCTAATGGAAGAATACTGGAAAGTTTTAAAAAATCCTAAATGAGAGGGATCATCACATAATCACCAAACTTCTCTTGAATTCAAAATAGAGTTCCACAGTCTTTCAATTTAATTCTTATTGTTTACAGTATATTCTTGTCAAAATAAGATGGATTTACATGTTTTTCATCCTCCATTGTCCAAGTTGGGATGGAATAAAAGTCAAAATTTTGATGAGTTAAATATTATTTATCTAAAATTTGAAAGTAATTTTGCATTTTTGAGTAAATTTCTAAATAAAATTGATTTGAATTAGGGTTGAAATATCTTATTACTTTTTGAAAATATTTTAAAGTATGCCTTGCAAACATTTTTTTCATTAATGGTCCATTTTATTTTTGATGTTTTTTACACAATCCAGAGTTCAAGGTTGCCTGAAGGTGACAGTGATCAAATCCCCACTGCCAAGGATTGACCCCTGTTGCCGGGTATTGGACCCCCATCGCCACCCTCAGATTCCCAGGCTGATGCCACAACTACTCGGTCACTTTGACCCCTTGACTCCAGTGTGTTTTGTAACGATTATCATGTTGAGGCCCTAAGGGAAATGTTAAATGCTGATGTGGATGTGCCTAAGGTGTTGAGAGAAAAAAGGGAATCAAGGGTGTTCAGGGTATATTGGTTTTTCATTGAGAAGTGGTATTTGTATGGAATAATATGGTACATCAAGTATCAACTTACATTTCAAAATCCAGTTAACTGAATACTCAAGCTAAAAATAAAATAAACTCAACCATGTAACTCTTTCAAACACAGACTTCGTGTAGCCCTGAAAGAAAATTAACTTGAGAGATAGTACGAATCTTTAAGATAATGATGCACCTTTTTTAGTTTGTTAATAATATGTCCTCAGACATATTGAGTTAAACTGAGAACTTTCTTCAATGCTTAACTGATTTTACTTTCTTGTGTTGAAAATTGAAGTTTAATTAGACAAGAGATATATAGCTTGCAGGCAAAGATTGAATTTGAGTTATCAATAGAAAGCATAGTGTACGCTTGATTAGAAAGACTATATGCTGCAAAAAATAAAAATCTAGGAAAACACATCTTTTGTCCTCAAGCTGACAACAAACTTGTTTGCAAAAAATTACAAATACTGTCTTAATTTTCTGTCTTTTAACAAGTTGGTGTAGAATTTTGTAAAGTTTGAGTTCAAATTAGACTGTAATATTTGGTCACTTCATATATTTGGAATGTCAGCAGGGTCAAATTAGTGATACCTCATTTCTTTTTTGATGTTGTTGTCCTGAATCGACTTTTTTCTCAAATAAACCTTCAGTTTCATTCCTGCTTTTAGGATATGAAGTCTTTTCTATACGGACACTTTCGCATCAATTACTAAGAAGTAAGGGAATTAAGCATACTAATTCTGGTGCTTTTAACCCAAATTAGACATTTTCCTGGCAATACTTTCAAAAAAATCTCTAATGAGGTTTTTGATTGACGGAACGAAGGTACAGAAATATTGCAAAGAAGACAGCAAGTTTCCAGAAAGTTTTTCCAAATGCTACATCAGGATCTGGCAAAGATAAAGAAAGCAGAAACTTGAATATAAGTTTTCTTGTTCCGTGGAATTTTTGCTCTGATTGTGCATCACATTTTGCAAATGTTCAGTTCATTTGTTGGATCAAGGATCAAAGGCCCGAAGGGTTTTTTGATTTGCATTCTCGCATCTCTTTTATTGAGTTAACTCATTCAAAAAATACATTGTGTATGCAAGAGAATGAGTTGAGACATCCCACAGAAAGGTAATATCTTTAAGTTATTTGCAATTCTTTTTTTTCTGGGCATCTTTGCAATAAATCAGCTGTAAAGTCTTCCTTAACCTAAAAACAAGACAATCATTTTGTTGTCTTGGTGACAGTTGACAATAATTGTAGTTAAATGATCCTGAAAGTTTTACATCAACTAGATTTTTTTGTTTATCATCATGGGAAATAAAAATACTTAAATATTTATTCAAGGGAATTTTCTACTTCAACTCAATCAGTTAGATCTCCAAGGAATAACAAAATGGGCGACATGGCTGATGAAGGTGGAGGTGAGGGTGAAATGGGAGACCTTTTAGACCCCTCAATGATGGAGGGTGGTGGAGGTGGACAGGTAAAACATATTTTACACGAAAATATATTATTTAAGTGAAAATCAAGTCTTTTAGATGCAGCTGTAGTAAATTTTGTTTGGTGTGTTTCACTGAAACTAGAAATCTTGCACCTGTCAAATTAAGTAAAAGTCAAGCTCAGCTTGAATCTTAAAGATCACTTTCTGATCCAACTAAAATTGTCACAGAAAACTGACTAAATAAAAATAAATGCAATAATATGAATGAAATGTACTAATTTCAAAAGAATTTTAAAACTTTTTTGACTCGAGATTAGAAAATGGGCATTTTCAAGGCACAAGATTGATGTAGGTTAGAAAAGCTCTTCTCTGTTAAGTAAAAAACTGAGCAATAAATTATAAGAAAAACTCATTATGCACAAAGCAATAATTTAGTTCTTAAGAATGAACAGTTTCGGAAAGCAAGCAAATGTTTTTGCCCCACACTGTGGTTCAATAAATTTTACAGTTTTATTTTAAGAGCCAATGTTCCTAAAAAGTTGGTATTTAAAAAGATTTTGTTTGAAACATGTTTCCCATTTCCATATTCAATCTCTGACAATGCTGTTGTGATAAAATGACTGAGCTTTGTGGAATGTGAATGAAAGAAAATTTTGAGGACACTTTTTTGAATTCTCCTAAATAGTTTTTGTTTGACTGATCATTTACCCTTTTTTCTTTTTCAACTACATGTTTATTCGACTTTTGTAGAAAATTCAAAATGTGAATTATTATAAGGAGACTAGGAAATGTAAACTCAATACAAAAACGAACACTTGTGCACTATTGTGATAATTTATTATATAAACTATTTTGTTTGAAGTTTCATTAGTATTTCAATTTACACCTTGAAAAATGAATTTGTTTTCTCAGGGGAACGGTGGCTTTTCAAACTTAGTTGGTGCACTAAGCAAGAGCAAACTGTCCACTTTACAAATTCAAACATCATTAGCATTCCAGGTAAAACAAATGGAATAAAGTGAAGCAATAAGTTGATGCATCTTCATTTTAGGAGCTTGGTATTGTCATTGGAGTTGCTATTGTTGTTGCAATTCTCTTTCTAATCCTAGTTTACACAGAAAAGTTATTGGACTCTTTGGTGGAAAGAATTCAGACAAGACTGGGTCACAAAAAAGAGGAAAAGGACCCTGCAGCTTTAGTAGGAACCTACAGGAACAATAAAAACTAAATTGTGTCACATCATACCTTAAATTTCTATTTTTAATATTTTATCGATTTAGAGACTACATTTAAAAACTTACATAAATTTTGAGTTTGACGTACACTCTGTGAATTATATTCTTTCAATACTTAAAATCAGCTTTAATAAATGACTTTTTGGGAAACAAGATATTAAACTTATAAATATAAATCCTTACAAATCCCAAGGGTAAATGGTGTCCGATATTGAAATCAGGTATCCCAATGGTGAGTTATTTCAGCCACAAAAGAAAAGGTTACAGTAACACCTTTTACAAAAATCATAATTCTGACTGGAAAGGTTTAAAATAGTATGCAATCCAAACATTTTGACTTTTTAATCTCAAAGATTGTCCACTTCGAGGCAAATTTTAAACAAATTCTATTGAGAAATCTATTCGAATTTAATCTAATCTATCTATAAAAGCAAGACCAAAAATCACTATTGAAGCCTCTATATTTAGTGTATCTTAATTAACCATAATTAGGGGGGAAATTCTCTCAATTAAGTCTGGCCTTTAGAATTAAATCAATGAACTCTCCAAAATTATACAATAAAGCCGTGATAAAGGCAAGAAAACCTTGTAAGCGAGATGATGATTTACATTGTTGAAAAGAAATTCCAGGCGAGAAGTTTGAGAAAAGTTGAATTCCGCCAACAGACATAGTTAAAACAAAGGGAGCTTTATTTCAATATGGAAGTTTGCCAAGAATTGGACAGTATTTTTTAGTGTTGTTTAGATTCAGAAATGATTGCTTATAAAGTTCAAATATTACTTTGCATGTCATTAGTGATTGCGGCCGAGCTGGATATGCCCATGGGAGCAAATTCTGTTCTTGGAAATTATGGAATCTTTCCAGGAACGTATTGGTGTGGGGCTGGAAATGTCGCTCAAAATAAAACTTCCCTTGGGATCTTTAGTGGATCAGATCGATGTTGCAGGGACCATGACATGTGCCCTTACAAGATTCGAAAGCTAAGCTACAAATATGGCCTCTATAATACCAGACTTCACACACTTTTACATTGTGCTTGTGATGAGGTGTTCAGGTTTATGCCATACCAAATAGTTTAACTTTTGGACTACATATATCTAAAATTATCGGCTAAACTTTCAGAAATTGCTTGAAAATGGAAGGAAGCCAGAGAAGCTTTACGATAGGAAGATTTTTCTTTGACCAGCTTCAGCCCCCTTGCTTTGTTCTTGAACAAGGAAATGTTTGCATGGAGAGAACTTGGTAATGTATTTAAAAAATCCAATTAAAATCAAACTTTTTCAAATTTTCTACAGGTGGGGTCGTTGCTCAAAATTCAACCAAACAGGACTAATTGCAAGTTGGAGAGATTCACTATCTTTTGATGGTTTTTCCAATTGATTGTAATCTGAAATTATTTTGATTAAGCCTAACTTTTCGAAATGTATAAATGAAATATTCTTTTTTGTCAATGCATTTGACAAACAAATAGTCAGTCCTAAATTTGTGTATTTGTCCAGAAAAATTAAAATTTCCATTAATTTAACTCACAAAATAAATACCTAAATCCCCAAAGTCAATGTGAAGTTTGAAAATAAGATATTCATTCCCTAATAAGTCTTTTAAAACTTTTGTTAGTGGTCTTTGACTGATTGAAAATTTTAGAAATGACTTTCAGTTTTTTATGAATTGAATAATTAGACGAACTTTATAGGATAATCTAAACTAAGACTTCTTATCATCATAAGCTTATTATTTTATCTGTAAGTCTTTATAAGAATGTTCCATATTTCAGTACATTAAGTACATTATCTACACGTTAAGTAAAGCATGAAGTTTTCAAAAACAAGAAGCTATAAAAGTTTTTAAAATTCAATCAGATGTTTGATTAAGATAAACATCAGAAAAAGGTTTCTTATGAGTCCTTTCAACTAAAGGTTTTTGATCCACTAATTGAAAATATAGTTCGAATATCCTCAAAATTCAATATGAACCCTATCAAGTATTATTGAAGATGGATATAGCTTATATCTTACAAGTCATTCCTTATACTTGAGAAAAAATAAGATAAAATAGAAAGGGTTTTTTTACATCAAAATGTAAAACAATGATTGAGGTAATCTACAATGGGTCGCTACAGGTGAGAGGTCAAAGGCACCTGACTAAAAACTGAGATCTAAGGCTGTGGAGTCAATCCCCAGCCTTGCTACCAATTTTCAAATGCCGAATTGCAAAAAAAATCAACAAGGCACTAACAGTCATGGTAAAAGTAATTTGCAGTGGCCCTAGACCTCTATGGTGAGACTCTTATAAAGGTGTTGATCGTGCATTAACATTGGATGAGTCCAAATGTACTGCATCATGACAAACCTAATTATCTACAAAGCTCAAAGATCCATTTTATTAAGGAATCTCATGCAGAATATTGGTTTCATTATAAAATACATAAAGTACCTCTAATCCTCTATGAGCTACTTACATCCACACACGAAATATTTTAAACACTACTTTGGTATCCTGTAGCCTTTTGTGATTCAAAAAGTTTTAACTGGAAGATATAATCATTCAATGAAATTGGTCTTTTAATTCAAATTTTAATATATTTATAACGCTTATCCAATAATATTTAAATGTGAAAACCATTTTTTGTAGAATTAGTTTAACACGAAGCAAGTGAAGTATTGGAGTTTTAATTAAACCAAACTCTTTAAAGTCTATTTTTTTTGTTTCAGATAAAAGTACAAATGATTTTGAATATCTGAAAAATATTTGATAAAGTTTTCAAGTCTGATTAAATCAGTTCAGAAAACGAACAAAATTTCTACTGAAGAAGATGATGATGGCTATCAAATCAAATGAAATAGGACAGTGCTGACTAATGCATTTTTGTTTTTAGGAAAATGCCCATCAGGATGACCTGAAATGGCTGAAAAAATATCTATTGGAAAAGATACTTAGAAGTAAGAGCTCTGTATGGGAATTGTTTTTTATTCTGATGAATCTGCTGACCATTTATTTTTCCAAAATTGAAATTTCAATTTCTTTAACTGCAATGAAAAATGATAAACTTTTGTTTGTTTGCTTTTGCAAGAGTGCAAGTAAAACCTTCAAAGCTGAATTTGATTGATAGAATTACGAAAAGTCAATTTGAATCTACAGCCCTAAAAGAACTTTTTGTCATTGTGAAATTTATTTTGGTGAATGAAATATTAAATTATATAATTAAATATAAGTTGAAGTGTCTCTCAAATTTTTAGATGATAATCCATTTGAAAAAAGATGTCATATACTTTTTAATAACTTTTTGATCAATTTTATATGGAGGATTCATCTTTTCTTACTTGC
>Ga0194133_10003964_pt1 | contig 20396 bp, 5 predicted proteins | sample TA2KigOf40mmetaG_FD_155448 | JGI IMG/M metagenome (GOLD analysis project Ga0194133, IMG submission 155448) | Freshwater microbial communities from Lake Tanganyika, Tanzania - TA2015055 Kigoma Offshore 40m | ecosystem: Environmental > Aquatic > Freshwater > Lake | place: Tanzania: Lake Tanganyika...
CTAAGCTTTCCTTAAGGTTTGACTGTCAAACCTCATATGATATTCTATAAATGAACTATGCATCTGAAATATATTTTGTTTTACAACATCCTCTCTCTAAGTTCATTCAAAAAAGCTCAGTAGAAATTCCTCTAAAATCAAAGGAATGGAAAGCTAATAAGGTCTGATAAGGCCATCGGCAAAAAATTCTCAATCTCGTGTCTCATTTTTTATTCATTCTGTCTCAACACTAAAATAAACTGAGCATAAAATTTGTTCCTCGAACAAATATCCTGTCGTTGGTTCATTTTATAATAAAACTTTTCAAAGATGCAGAGAAAAAAGGCCTCTTTGGGATTTCCAACCGAAAATCGTTTCAAAGTTTAAAAAAGTTTCAAATACAACTGGGATGTAGGAAAGTTCCTCAAAAAGGAAAATATGATTCTAAGATATTGAAAAAAGATTCATCTTTGACAGAAACAAGAACTGACTTCTATTTATACTTGATTGCTTCCACAATCTACAGTAGAAAAAGAGAAGAAGAAATCAGATTCAAATTGATGAATGATGATGAACCAACACTTATGATTGGATCAATTGAAAAAGTAGCTGACAGCATGGCCAAAAGGCAAAAGAGCTTACTGTATGTTTAACATAACCTAACAAGACTTTATCTGAAAAGGCATTCTAAATTATATGGTCTTATTCAGAACTTCTTTTCGTACTTAAGAATGAAACCTTTAACGATCTCTGACCATTTCTGGGAACAAAGTGACCAGTGAAGCTCTACTTATTCACTCTCAAAAAGTTATTACTTTATGACTACTAGAAGTTTCTCTTTTTTGCACCAACAAGTTTACATGATTTTCGACTCCCTTGAGCAAGAAAAAATGTTCTTGATCAATTCTTGGGTCTTTGGAGTTCCACTATTGACTTTTCCAAGACTCAAAAGTCAGACATCCGTTTGAAAGAACAACACCAAAGGATAAAAAATTTAGGCTTGGAGGGCAAACATCAAGCTCAAACACAAAGCAAATTGTAAACACATTCAAGTCCTTTTTTGAGGAATGCAATCAGAAATCTGATGAGGAAATCATTTTTTAACTATTTGAAAGTTGATCAATTGTTTATGAGTGTTTAAATTATATATAACTTCAAAAACCAAAACTTTATGTCAGCTTTTTAAAAATAGTTGTGAAAATGTATACTTTTCAACTAATTCTGATGTCCTATTGATTAAAGGGGAGGTTGGTTGGGATAGATGAGGAAGAAACATGCCCAGCAGGGTTAGGAAGGGGAAACATGCTTTGGGGGTTGGTTGGGTTAGGTTAGCTTAGGTTCTGTTAGGTTAGGTTATAGGGTTGTTCAACAAGTTCGTAGATGGTAGTTCTTAGTTGGCGAACTTGCATGGTTGGCGAACATGCATTAGGCAAACTGGTATTGGCGAACTAGTATTAGGCTATAGATCATGGTACCACTTAAAATCTAACATAATTCTGGAAGTTTAATGTGTATGTACCTTAAGAAATATTCTTTTGAGCTAAGATTAAAAAAGTCAAAGTTCTTTGCCAAAGAAAAAGGTTTAGAGTTACTTTTCAAAAATGATTTCACTTGATTCTTTCATCTGGTTGATCTGAGGGCAAAGTTTATTATATTTTCAAATTTTGCATCTTCAATTAATATTATAAAACTCCTCGGTGTGACATTGCCAAAATATATTTTTCACTCCAGGATTGTAATTGATGATGCTAAAATGTTATCCTTTTTCCTTTGGGGCAGGATCATGAAGTGTTGAACATTAAAATTAAACGAAAATTGCAATACACTCGCTGACTGTTGAAAAACTCTTAAGAAAGGAAGTTTTCTTTCTACTCAGAGAAAAAACCTGGAAAATGTTTGTACAAATGTCTTAAAACTTCATCGAATTTATGGTCCTTGTCAACGAAGTTAAAGAATCCTTTTAAGTTGGACATTGCAGACCTTAGTTGTTCTCTGAAGTTTTTCAAGGTACATAATTGACCAATTTGGTTTGTGAGCTCGTATCTAACAAAAAGGTAGGCATCAAAATTAAATTGCATTTAATCTAATGAGATTTTTTCTATCTAGGCTGTTTACCCTCTTTTTTTATTTGTAAAGATCAATCAAAGTATATTGTTTCAGAAAAACGGTCTAAATAACAAGTCTCCTATTGTTATGCAAAGGATTTCTCTTATAATCAATGTACCTAATTGAATGCTATCTGTACATTCAAGTTATTTTGACGAAAGTCGTTGAATGGTTATCTTCTGAAACAAAAATAAAAATAGGATGTCTTAGAATCTAAATGATTGATTCATTTTTATTAGTACCTATCCACCAAGTTACAAATATTTTATAGATGAAAATAATTCCAAATTGCCATTCATATCCGTCCCTTGCTAATTAAGCATTACTCCCGAATTGCTCATCTCTTCATCATCGTCATCATTATAGCTGTGTAGCTCTCATCAGGGTCTTTTGCACCACCCCCATCGTTTCCTGTCACAGCACTGTTGCCTTTACGGCCTCCTTTAGCTGCCTTGGACACCCTATCATTTCCACTGCCTTCTAGATTGAATAAATTAGTTCAACTGGATTGTTTCATAAGCAAATTTTTTTGAAAAATGGAAACGTGTAATTTGACGAAAGCCACCTTTCATATGAATTCATTAAGAGATTAACGTCCAAAGTTCTTAGTAGATCCACATTTTCTATTGTCAAAAATATTTTTTTCGAAAAGAAAAAAAGGTTTGTTCGTTATTCAGAATTGAGTACAAAAAATTCTGCCTATTAAGCTTTAAGGGAAGGTTTTACTTATTGTCAAACCTATCAGGTCTTGGATTCGTTATTTCCTTGAACATGAACACAAAAAAAATTCAAGACCCAAAATTGATTTTGTTTGACTCAAAAATTGATCCTTCTAGCTGGAATTTCAATTAATCGAATAAGCCTTTTTTCGAAAACAAAAAAATTCTGTAGTTGTCAACTTTAATTTAGATGGTAATGCATGAAAAGGATTTAACAGCATGCATACAAAAAAAATAAAAGTGTAGTCCTTACTTTCATGCAGATGTCATTCTAGTTTTTGAAAAAAACACTTTTTTCATCCCATTTAAATTGACTTGTTTGAATCTTAGAATTTTCCTATTTCCAAAAGCCCAAAATTTCACAAAAGCTAATAGATTCATAAATTAAACTTTTGGTAATATCTATAAAAAGTTTAGAATTCAATAAGCAAAATTACTTGATATATACACAAACTATATTGAGTTCAAGTATATAAAAACAAAATTTATAATCAATGCTCAAAAACTTTCATTCAAGAAAATGAAACCAACCAACTTAGGTCATTGTAAACTGTAATGGTAATTCACCTAAAAAGGCTTAATTGAGGATTCTTTTTTATTCTGGTGTCTACAACAGCTTTGAGAGTGACCTTGTGAGAATCTAAAACTTGTTTATATCAACAACAGATGCAAATACCAGCATTCACTTTAAATAAAATGTGATTTTTGTTTGAAAACACTTGAAATGAATCAAAAAAAACCTTTGAAAAATATTAGTTATCCATAAGATGTGCAGCTTTAATTTAATTTAATTTTGAAAACACATGATCAATTTCCTACATTTTTCATACAAAATGAAAAATATTCGTTAACCCTAAATCCAAAAGGTGTGAAGGGGTAATGGCTAAAGCAAATTGTTGTGATTTGATTTTAAGATGCAACTTAGTGTGAAATACAATTACAGACAACTTTTGAAATTTCGTACTTATCTATGAGAGACTTTTGAAACAAATTGTATGAAATATATTGTTATGCTTTTTGACCATGCAAACTTTTTCCTGCTTCTCTCGCAATATTGGAAGTGAAGCTTGCATAACTGACAATGATGAGCTATGCTTTCGCATAAAGTTATTTTTGCCTCAATTTTCTGACTTTCTAATCTGCCAAACATTTACAACAAAGCTTGAAAAAAGCTTCTTCCTTGCAAACAAATTCATTTATAAATAACAGGCGTGAAACTCTTAATTTAGGATTCTTTTAAATAACAGAATAGTCTGAGTAATATTACGTTAAACTACTTTTTAAATAGACTATTTAAAAGCAAATAACTCATAATTAGAATTGATCTTTAATTACTGTTTTTTACCAAACTAAGGTTTTTTCAACAGTTAGTAATAATTTCTCTTTTTTTAAGAGAAACCATTCATACTTTGATGAAACATGTTTATCCACTCAAAAGTTTAAAAAACTAAAGTTGTTTCTCCCAGTACTGATATAATACTTGATCGTAAATGATGACTTGGGGGGTAGAGACGGGCCATGACCCGACCCAGCATACCTTTGACCCACAGTAAGTAAGAAATAAGAGGCTGACCCGCCTTTGTTCAGACCCGAAGAGATTTTTTTTGACCCAAAGAGAAAAAAAATGAAAACATTTCATATATTTAGGGAAAATTTTCCAATCCCAAACCCAAACCATCGATTGCTGACCCGGCCCAACCCGAGCAGCAAAAAAATGACCCGACCCAACCTGGGTCAAAAATATCTGACTAGCACCCATCACTACTTAGGGGGTTTAGTTAATAAAAAGTTATCTGCAAAACAATTAATACTGACTGGTGTAAAGATTTTATTATTGTCTCTTTTTTCTAAATTAAAGCACTTTTTCACTTTGATCTGTTCTAAACTTTTGAAATTTTGATTTTTCACTGTCAGTATTTCATTAAGTAATTTCTTTAGGGAATTTCGGAGGCTACTAAAACAAATGAGCTTTGTAAAGTTGTTTGAAGAATTAGGATAAGGAAATGAATTGGAAAAATGAAATAAAATTTAAAGAAAAGAGTGTCATGTAGTCTTTTTTACTCAACTTTATAACATCAAAGTATTTGAAAATTGATGATTGTTTTTCTTTTTAGATTTTCATGATGATTGAACACGGTACGGTCTCCTGGGTCTCTATCATTATCTTATGTTTGGCTGTTGTTGGTGTGGCCTCAAATATTGCCTGTGTTGTAATACTGATTGTAAAAAAGAGGTCATCTATGTTTCACAAGCTTTTGAAGGTAAGTTGAGTTCCAAAACTTTCTAATCAGTGATTATTTGAACCAAATTTTAGAAAAGACACTGTAAACCTATAAAGCTGCCTGATAATGATTGTAAAGCTTTGAATTTTTCAGATCCTTTCGTTTTATGACACCTTGGTCATCATCGGTTGCTCATTTCTTTATGCTCTGCCCGGAACCTGGAGCTACTTTACTTACGTTATTTATCCAGTGTAAGTATAAAATCTATATTAATCTTTGACTTGAACCTTTATACAAACCGGGAAGGCAAAGTATTTTGAACTTGATTGAAAACCTCAACCTAAAAAGGCCTTTTGATTTGGTAAATATTAGCTCAAAACTTTTCAAGCAAAAACTTGGTCTACCATTCTTTTCTTTTTTTCTTCCTAAAATTGATAGATTATCTTACTTTCCAAAACTGAGTGTCCAAGGATAAGTTTTCTAAGTCTTTTCAGATCCAATTGCTTACAAAAAATCAAGATGAAAATCATAGTTGACCTCAATTTGCAAAAATATCTTAATAGTCATGATGTTAAATAAATAAAATAAGAACCATCTAGAAACAGTAATTCTTTATTAAACTATAGCAATAGCAACTATCAAACAAAGATGAGCCAGGCTTATTGGCAAAAAGCTTACAAACTTTCATCTTAATCTTGACAAGGTTTTAAAAGATTTTCATTGAGAATCTTTTCACGTGGTTCAAATTTTGTGCACCACAATTTTCAGAAAGCCATTTTGCTTTGAATGTGAAAAGAATCTTGCTAAAAACATATTCTGAATCAACTCAAGAAAAATTATTTTATAAAACTTTGTAATATTTTTAAACTTCTTGAAGTTTTAAACCTTCAATCGCACAAATTAAAAAAAATATCTGAAACATCTGACCTCTACCATTTACTCTACCAGCTTTTTTTTAAGATTGATATATTCTGAACAAAAACTTTTTTTTTGCTTTCTCCAACTAATATGCTAACTTTTCCACCTGGTTTTTTACATTAAAAAATCTTCACATATAACTTCTTTACAAGTTTGAACCTTAGAGAATGTTTCATATTTTTTTTGCAGATTATTAAATATTTGTTAAATTTCAATATATAGCTAATAAAAATTTACACCTTCAATGAACACTATTTCGATCTTTTTACTTATAAGTTAACTAAAGTCGAAGTTTGAGGGAGGGCCAACTAGTCTTTTATAATCTCAAAATATATTCTTAAAAAACTGGAACTGTTAATGTCTTTTCTGACATGAAATTAATCAACATGGTCTGAATTTGTAAAACATCCATCATCAGGGGATCTGAGTGTCGTGGGTTCGAACCCCGGCGCCTCTGGTAACCTTCAACCCCTGGCTGACCCTAAAATAAAAAAATCCTATAAATGTCATGCATAAAGTTTATTCAACTAGCAACTCGATGAATTTTACTGTAACAAATTATTTGACTTTTCCTACCAAATCTTTAAAAAAATCAATCGTAAATTTTATTTCAAAGCAAAAAGACTATGATTGTAAGCCATCCTGATTTGACTTTTAACTTCATCTTTTATTAAATATTGACAAAAACAGAAAGCAATTTTATTATAATAATAATTTATGATTATATGCTATGGTAGTTAAAGATTTTTTTGTTCTATTGGAGCACGACTTTGCCAGCTATTGTTGTCCTTTGGCCTCACTTTACTTTCTTTAGCAAGATATAAACAGCTTTATTATTAGGGCCAGATCCTCCATCAGACAAAAACCTGTTCACTGCCAACTTGGTTTTAATATTTATCTTTGACTTGAATTTAACCTGAGCAACAATTAATCCTGTATAACTGAATAAATGGTCTTGTGAAACATCAATGGTTTGCCAAGACTTTGGATGTTAACTTTCTCTAGAGATTTAGTGTTTTGATTAAAAACCTTTGTAACTTACTCCAAAATGGTTTCATTCGTGCATAATTGAAATTTTTAAGTGATGCCTGCAAAGCTCTTGGTGAAGGCAAACATGTACCAGAGTATACTAATTTAGAGCAGTATTTACTTAAGGTAAACAAAAATTTAAAAATTTACCCACACTTCAACTCTAAATGAAGCTTTGAAGTTTCTCTCACTATCCTGAATACTCAATTTAATAGTCGTCCTTTTTCCTATTTTTAGAGCTCTTCCATATGTTTTACCTTTGACTCAAATCTCTGTTATGTCATCTGTTTACTGCACCACTCTCATGAGCTTCGAGAGATATGCAAGAATCTGCTACATCTGTCAGCTAAGGTAAAATAAAGCATATTAAATTCTTTCCAAAAAGATAGAATCTCTTTTCAAATTCCTCATTTTTCTAAAAATCGCAATGATGGAAAAAACATTATTTGAGTTTGAACTTAAAATAATTTTAACCGTCTCAAGTTTATTAAATCCTGTTGTTTTAAAGGTCAAACAAGCTTTTGTCTGAAAGAGCCTTCAAAATATTCGTTGTGGCTGTTGCAATATTTCCCATTCTATTTTATGTGCCAAAGTTTTTCGAAGTTAGAACTGAAAAAGTTCAAAGGACTCACCAGGTTTGTAAATTTAAACTTGATTTTAGGATTAGTTTTAGCCTCTATGATGTAATAGCATAGTTTTTTAAGATGATTTCTTTTGGTAAAAAAGTGTTCTTTATTACTGGTGATTGGTTGAACAATGAAAGCCTAACAAATCAATTTTCTTTTTCTCAATTAGTTATGGCAGAAAAAGTGACTGAGTATATTTTTACAAAAAAAAACCTTTTCATCATTGAGTTGTGCCAAGTCTTCTAAGTTTTACATTGACATTTGAAGGTACATGAGTTAGGTAAAAAACCTTGTTTGAAATACCTAAATCTCAAAAATAAACATCACAAAAGTTACCAATGTAGTAAAATAAGGCACTACTAAGGTAATACTTTTTGAAAAGCTCAGCTCTTGTTTATAATCGGTGGACTAGATTTCTTATTTTCATAAAACCTAACTTTTGACAGTTTGTACCTTGCAAGGACCACTTTAGGTTTATTTTGAAAAGCAGCCTTTCCATATAACTGTTGGTTTGTGTACCAAAGTTTTTTTGACATACAAATCATTGAAAGATATTCTGAGGCTGAATTTAAATGTGATCAACTGAGCTGGAAATCTCATCCCAAGGAAAAATTATCACTGATCTGTTTTAAGTTTGGATCACAGAGAGGACAGGGAAATTTGAATGCTTATAAAAATCAGAGAGAACATAAGATTCCAATTGGAGTTGATTCCTGATGAGCAAAATCATTTAATTTTCTAATAAATTTACATTGTAATAAGAATTAACTGGTGCAGTGTAGACTCAGGCAATGTTGATGTGTGTTCAAAACCTGTATAAAAGAATCCTACCATACTCATTTCAATTATCCACAAGTGAGTTTAGAAATATGGCTAAGGGTTGGGAAAAATATTTTTCAACTTTCTTTAATAGCTCCCCCAATTTTAAAGTTAGAGAAAAGCTTATTAGATATAATTTGTAGCTAAATGCCTGGACAATTTTATAAACTTTTTACTAGCTTTTAAATTAGAGGAGCTATTAAAGACGTAATAATAAAGTTGATTTATTTTTGGTGTCCGTCCGTCTCTCTGTTACTTATAAGGCTCCCTCAGTTTAAAAGCTAGAGGGCTAATTTTTTTCATGAAGATAGCTTAAACCCTTATCTAACAAGTTATGAACCAGATTTTAAAAATTTTGTTTAGAAGCTGAGATATTTGATGTCAAAGGTACAAAGATGACAATTGACATGAGAAAATGAAATGCAATGCTTTTTAATGCACATTTGTTTTGGGTTTTCAATTGAAGTATGACATGATGCCTTATTTTGAATAAAACAACAACAAAAATTCATGAAAACTCATCAACAATTAATAATGATGTGTGAAACCGAGGGGTTGTTTACTAATTCCACATCTTTATAAAGTGTGTAAACGAATTAAGTATGGATGATTATGACAAATTTGATACTTATTGATTAACTAGCTAAATCTACTTTTTTCATAAGGTTTTTACACCAATTTGACTATTGTGATTTGGAATTCTAATTCTTTTCCACTTTTTTAAAAATTCTAAAAGTTTCAGATTGAGTAAGTTCCAAAATACCTCAGCAATTTTAACTCATTTCTTGTTTCAATAATATAGATTAATTCTTGTACCAAAGGATAAGTCCATATGAATCTGCTAACTGATTAATTCTATCAAATAAACTTGTTTATATAGGTTTCATGAACGATGGAATCAGACATGCAAGATATTCCTGTTAGTTAAGCAGGAAGGCTAAGTGATCTGCATAGGAAGCCATCATTATACATAGAAATTATATCATAAAATGGGCCCATAAGAAAACTAGAGAAAAAATTAGATTGATCGAATAAGGAGTAAAATAAGTGTAATTGGATTAATTATGAAATCAAAATAATATACAGAAGGACATTCATTAACTTTACTTGCTTAAAAATTTTGGTTTACTTAGGTTCCAATTGACTGCTCGAGATATTCTGACTTGATCTACCAATTCCACTACTCAAACAGTTCAGCTTACCAAGAAGAACTTCAGGTTTTACTCAACATGACTGACACAAATGGATTCATCAACGATGAAATCATCAGCTCGAAAGAATTGCTAGTATTGTGTCTTCAAGCAGAATTTTTGTAAGTTATTTTACCAAAATGATGAATCACTTATTCATCATCAAAGTGAGCTGTCAGTAAATATCCATGTTTGCAAGCAAACATTTAATGTGACAGAGCCTAATTTTTTCTCATAAAATATTATGAATTATTCCTAGATGTCAACCTAAATCACTATAAAGTCTTTGGGAATTAGTCCTAATGCATTCACCACAAAAAGTATTCATTGTTTTAATTATAATGTAAAAGCAATTTTGTGTCAGCTTTAATTCGTTTTTCTCATTTATTTATCCTCAAAGTGAACTTTTTTTCCCATCTGAGCGAGTGAGGAAAGTGAATGAACTAGCAGCGAAGCACGTTTCTTTGAGAACCAAGTGTCATGAAAAGCATATTTTTGTTTAGGAACATAAGGGACTAACTCCTAGGGAATTTTTTTTTCAATTTTTATTTAGAAGCTGAGATATTTGAGCTCAAAGTGCAAAGAGCTAATGTCCAGAGGGGGTCAGTTTGTGAGTTTTAAACTGATTATTTGGTATTTGAGAACCAGGTGTCCTGAAAAGCAGATTTTTTGCTAAGGAACATTAGGAACACTGTATCCTGAAATCCTGGAAAGGTTTTTTAACCCGCATTTCCCTCTCTTTTTCGGACCTCAGGCTCCACCCAGAGGGTCTTGGAATTGTGATGGACAAAATTTTTTTAAATACCTTAATGTTATAAGGATTAGATGAAACAGAATTCAGTAAAATTTGATTAAATTAGCTGTTGCATCTCAAAATGAGTTTCTTGACTAATTTGGGTCCGGTTAGGTTAGGTTAGAAATAAATGCCCTTTGGGTTAAAAGGATGGAGTTTTGGTCGGTTGCTTGGGAGGGTTTGGTATTTTTCTTGAGAAAGTAATTGATTTATATTCTGATTTCTGTGCAGAAACTGACGTCAAATTGCAAAGATTTACCTCAGATAATCCCAACCATTTTTTAAATAAACATTTTTTAGATGGGCTCAGGCTTAAAAGTTCGGTAGAAAGGTATGCAGTATTTTACAACCAACAAAGCAAATTTTAAGTCAAAAGAAACCTCAAAATAGGCTTTCTTCAAAATAGGAAGATTTTTTTTGTGTTAAAACTAAACCTTTTGTATTCAAACTTCTTTCAGACAACATTCCAATACCATTTTCCCTCACAAAATAAGGTAAATTGCATCCGAACAATGAATGGTTTAATACAATTTTCAAGCCCACATTTTTGAGCTCTACAAAAATGTCATCTTGAGCATTTGGCTGTCACAATTCTCCCCTTAAACATCTTGAGTTGGTAATTCGATCTTAAAAACTCTTAAATTCAATTTTACAGTGTTGAAAAGCAGCGAAAATGAGAAAAAGTTTACGTACAAAGACTGGGCCTTAAACTTTAAAAAACAAGTATCTCAGAAAAATTCTATATTTGAAAAACAAAATTGTAATTGCTTTTTTAAATAATCTGACAGGACGATGGATTGAGGTCAATTTGTATTGAAATTAAATGTTTTTGAAGTTGACATTTTCAATTGACCTTTAATCTGAAAATAGTTTATTTAATCAAGTTTTTATAGATTAAATGAAATATCAATAAAAGGCCACAATGTCTTTATTTACCAATTCCAGATCTCTGCAAGCCTCCAATCATACATTGCATTTGGACCGAAATATTACAACATATCAACTTATTCCGACCAGCTTACGTCAAAGTGTAACGTATTACCAGGTAAAATACTTTATCAAATCGTAGCTTTAAGTTTAGTTTTATGCTTAAATGCTGTTCAAAGCACTTCATTCTCTGATTGAAACTAAATTACGGATCATTTTTTCCACTTGAGTAAGAATGTCCTTCGAATTTAGCTTCAAATCATGATAGATTTATCTTTTGGGGCGTTCATTTTATTGCAATAAAAATCAAGCTTTCCTTTTCTTCTCTCCATTCCCTGCACACAAAAAAAAGTTTACAAAAGCATCAACTTTTGACAACAAAGTTATCAAAGAAAAATCAACAAAGCACTGCAAGCCTAGTTTATTAGTTTCTTGTACGAACCACGAAGAAAGCTCTAAATCCATTAAAAAGTCCTGAAAATCCAACTTCTACAAATCTTTGGTAGTAATCCAGCTGCTTCAAAGTGGATTAGAGAATGACAAACAATGAGCTACAACTTTTATCTGAACACCAAAAGTCTGAATAAAAAGAATTGTAATTTCCTCCTATACATAGGGAGGCAATAGAAACCTTATTACAACTAGCTTTTACTTTTCCAGGTCTATTCGATTTGTCTGAATACACTGTTTGCCACTCTTCTACCAGTCATTCTGCTCTTCTATCTGAATATGTCCACTGTAAAAGGTTAGTAAGTAAATGTGGAATAGCATATGAAATATTTCAAAGAGTAAATTATGATGGAATCGCTCAAAAACCTTTTCAAGTTTTTTAGAAGCGTGCAGAATTTTAAGCAAACTGTGAAGAAAAGAAAGCTACAAAACAAAATTTTTTACTTTAAAATAAAGATTTTGCTTCAGCTCATAACTTTTATGATGAAGCCATACAAGTAAACAATATTTTTTAGCTTTAATCCTTTCCATTGTTATCTTTTAAAAACAAAAAGTTATTTTTGAAATAATAAGCATGATGAATTGACACTAACTTATCAAAGGCTTTTCTTTGAAGATGGTAATTGAGTTTCTTGAGTGTCTCTCAATCAACTGAAGTTTAGCTAGATTTTCTGATTAATTGTTAATACAGATGATTTGTAAAAGGAGCAACCTCGAACTTTCCAGACCATTCATTAAAATATCAAGATTGAATCTTTTACATGCCTTTCAATCTGCCCTTGTTAGTGAATAAGCAATTGGAGGTGGTGTCTGGTTGAGGACATCAGGGTAAAAAGTTGAAATCTCAGCTCCTTCAGCAACTTTAACCTCCAGTTTGATTTAGAAATTATGCATCCTTTGTAATAATAACTAGTACATTATTTTGAAAAAGGTGGGTAATAAGAGTTTTTAACAGATTTGGACAGATATTTGACTTCTTTTTTTTATTTAATCATTTCTCTGCATTGCTAGGACTAGGAGGCAAAGAGATTTAATTAGTAGAAACTCAAAATGATTTGATTAGAGAACACAAGTCAGAAAAGATTAGAACATTTGTAAAGTCTGCTAAACTGTAAGCTTTTTAATATGATGTTACAATTATTCGATCCTGAACCAATACTGAGTAAACTAATATGTTTAAAATTTCTTGTAGCTTTGGCTCAAATGAAGCAGATGGAGCAAGAAAATGAGCAGGACAGAATAGGGCTGAAAGCAGGAGTCCCTGGTGTACCAGGTAAATTTAATGATCAAAGATAGTTTATGCATCATACAAGATTTTTAATAAGAGTTTTTTTTGAAAAAGCCATTCTTATAACTCAGTCAAAGTCCAACCAAACAGAAATTCTCATCTCAACAGTAGAGCGGATTTCCAGTCAAGCTGAAACAAATTCCAAGGATGAATCTGGTATCTTAGACTGTAGAAATGAGAACAAATAAAAAAACTGAACAGGATTGAAATTATTTCAGAGGGTGATCTCATCAAACAAGAAAACTCATCTCCATCACTCAATAATCATGAAATCAACGGAAAGGGCCAATCTAATTCTTTCTCCACAAAAATAAAAACTGGATTTGGGTCAATAGGAAGGTGCTTTAATGATATAAATCAATTACATTTGAAACTTGGATTGAACTAGAATAGAATTTTTTAAACATTATCTGAAGCATTCAAATTATATTGATTGCCAAAATTATTTAGCAAAAATGGATCCATCAGGAAGAAGGATTCTTCCTCTGGCGACTTCAATGTCTCTGATGCCACAGGCATTACCAAAGCTGAAAGTGATGATGAAAATGCAAGTAAAAGATTACTTGATACTCAAAAAGGAGAGCGTAAAAGAAGTAAATAATCTCTAATACATTCAAAAAGTTTTATATTTTAACAAACATTTGAAACCTTCAGGTTCATTCAGATCCCTGAAAGCTCAAATAGAAACAATTCGTCATCAACCTTTGTCACGAACCTCATCTGCTACAGTCTCCGGTAATGCACCAAACCACCAACCTAGCACCAGGTCTGGATGTCAAGGAGGTCCCCCGCCAACAGATGAAAGGCACCACAAAACTGAGGACCGCCTCACAAGAATATCCATGTCAATTGTATGGATTTTCTTGTTCTGTCATGTCTGGAAACTCATCCCAACTATTTATGAGGCTGTATATAGTGGTGAGACACAAGTCCTGACAGATTGGCCTAAGTGGTTACTTATAGTCAATGACATTTCACACAGTTTAATTGTGTTTAACTCAGCAGTCAACTTTCTCATTTACGTAGTACTATAATCCAAAAAAAATACTGGCTAACAAAAAGCCTTAAATTGTCACTGAAAAATAACCCTTAATTAAAAATCAAAATATTACCAGACTAGAAAAATCTAAAGTAAGAAACAAGGCAACTTTGAAGAAAAACTGTTATAAAACCTGTTGGGGATTTTAAATCCTTTTCTTCTTGCATTATTCGTATTTTAAATTCTAAGTTTGTTGTCTTTAGAGAATAGTAGTTACCGAAATTTCCATTTTAGTACACAAAGTCACTCCTTTGAGCTTAAGTGCTAATCAAATATGCTTCTTCATGTAAAATCAAAACTTAATATGTAATATAATATGCTTTTCAATTTTCATTTGTGTCTTGGTCGAGATGCTTTAGAACAATATTCCTCATATATTTAGACGCTTTTCTCTAGCCTAAGTTAGATTTCAGAATAATAAACTAACTTAAATATTCTATTAGTCCTGACAGCCAAATATAAAGTTTACCAGCTTCATTTTATTTTTGTTGGCAAAGGTTTGGAAGGCATATATTATGAGAACTCGTCGAATCCGAACTCGTCAAACCCGAACTCGTTGAACTACAAACTCGTCAAACTTCAAACTAACCTAACCTAACCTAACACCTAACCTAACCTAACCTAACCTAACCTAACCTAACCTAACCTAACCTAACCTAACCTAACCAAAGCTAACCTAACCTAGCCTAACCTAGCCCTACCCTAGCTTAGCTTAGCCTAACATAGCCTAGCCTAGCTTAGCCTAACATAACCTAGCTTAGCCTAACATAGCCTAGCTTAGCCTAACCTAGCCTAGCTTAGCCTAACCTAACCTAACCTAACCTTAAAAATATTATTGTTAAATTGATCTAAAAAGAATTATTAAAAAGATTATCTTCACAAGCTTTTTTTAACTTCAATCGCATGAATTTTCAGAAAAAGTTATGGATTGTGCAAACATACATGTATTATTGTCAATTTCATGCATTCATGGAGGACAAACTTAACATACTTGCTGAAACAAAAATGAAATGCCTCTAAGGAATAAATAGAATAAACAATTAAAATAACCAATATTTAGGATATGAGCATCTGGTGCGGCAAACATGAATTGAGTTTACAATTTGTTTGATTCCGGAAACAGTTCTGATGCAAATTTCATTTTAGTCGAGGTTGAGAGAAGCTTGAAACATGATCATATCTGAATAAACTTCTTCCCGTTTTCTTCATTTGAGATAGTGTAAATTAATTTTTTCGCCTATTTTGTCCCATAATTGGAAAGGGCTGGCTGAGCTTCTGAGGCAACGCTGTCCTCTCCTACACCGTATGATGAAAGTGGGGCTTGTTCACCAGGAGCAACAGCCTCAGAAAGTCCAGAAGCGGCTGTGTCGAGGTTAGGTTCACTAGCTCTAAAATTTGAACTCAAAGTAGTGTTGTAACTATTCAAAAAAACCTGTTTTCACAAATTACTTGGAGTCAGAAGCTTCTTCTCTGGCAGCCTCCAGTTCGGCATTACGTGAGGCTGCAAGAGCCTCAGCCTTGGAACAGTCGACGTTGAACCACCAATCACAGATGAAGTATTCCTGGTTGAAAATTGTACCATTGGGGCAGAGGAAAGAGTACTTGGCAAGGTTACCCTCGAGATCAGCAGTACAAATGTGGAAAGCTTGGCATTCAGCTTCAGGATCAGCATAGTAGCCTTTTTTCAAAATAAGACTTATTAACTTCTTCACTCAAAAAATATTTATTTTTTGCTTAAATTGTCAGCCAAGGCAAATTAAGAAATCTTGTGATTATCATCTTCTTTAAAAAATTAACTAATCAATTATGCATTATTCCATTTCCTAAATAATTTTGATGGATATATGCAATGGAATGGAACTCATTTGAATGTAAAATGATCTTCTCTATCATGGTCAGTTTTGACACTAATACTTTAGTTAATAGACCCCAATCGACCTGTCAAGGTCAGGTTTGAAAACTTCTTCAAAAATTTTTGATTTTTTTTCCTGAAAAAGTTGTGAAATTTAGTCTCAAATTCCACTTGAAATTTTCGAATGTAAAAAATTATGAATTCAACAAAAAAAATCTCTATTGCATAAGAAAGAATATAAATTTCTGACCTTGGAAGATTTTTCATCTTCCTTAGTTTTATGGGGGAATACAATATTTCATAGAATTTGTTACCGAAGAAGAATTTTTTCCACTTATTCAAATTTATCAGAGGGAGAGATCAGAATTTTTGTGAAAAAGTTTCCTTGAGTCTTTAAGGTATTGTCTTGATTAAGATAAATTTCATGAAATTCCAATCAAAGTATTTCTTTTTGACATTCTATTTCAGATTAAGTTACAGGTAAAAAATTCTGTCTCTCATCTTGACTTTATAGTATTACTCCTACCTCCATTTAGCTTGCCATCACATGTAAATTTGGTTTCTGGAGCCTCAGCATAAATTGGGTAGTCTTCGCCTGGGGTTCCAGGTATGGCATCTTTTAGCATGGCAATTGGATCTCCACTGTTTTCATCTTTGAAAATTTAAGCTTTTATAAAATCATGGAATTGAATTGGGTCTCAAACTCTCAAGCAAATCTCACCACCGTCAAGGCCTTCAGCTGCAGCAGCTCCAACACCTGATGGGGCACCAGCCTTGGTTTGGTCAAGCTCAGAAGCCTTTTTGTGAAAAAATTCTCATAATTTATTATCACTTTGAAAATTAATTAAATCATTAAACCTGAGCCTCAAGTCCAGACGCATAAGATGGTTGCTCAACAGCATCAAGCTTAGATTCAAGTGCTTCAATTGGTCCTCCGTATATAGCAGGAGCAGATTCAGCTGCTGCTGTAAATATTATTTTTGACTAATTTCAGTTGAGTAATAAAAGATATAATTTTTACCAGGTGCTCCGTAATTTGTGTCCAATTGACGTCCATCACGTGGCTTTTGCTTGAGTTGTTGTTGTGGAAGTCCGTGCACCAAAGCAAAAAGTGCTAAAATTGCAACAAAACTAATTAAACATGAATGAATAAATCTGTTAGAGCAATTGTTGCAAAAACTATTTGTTGGTGTCACTGGCAGACGTTCAAGTCTGTTGGTTTGAGCCAATCTTTAGGCCAAGATCATCAACTTGATTGTAATGCTTCAATGATCCCCCAACCAAATGTAGAAATTTAATTTACGACATTTTCTCATGAAAATCAATCATAAAGGTATAAACCATAGTTCTTCAAATGAGATGAAAAATAACCACCTGATTGGATCATAATCTGATTGGAAAACTTCCCAAACATATTTTTCAAAAAAAATACTTAAATCTGATTTTTTATGAGAATCTGAAATGCATTTGAAGCAAAAAATTGCTTGATTATGTCAATTTTCATTTTTATGTCATATCAGACCTAAACAAGGAAGCACCTATAAGCAAATGGTGGGTCAAAAATTGAAAATTAAGGACACAATTTACTTCTTGATTTTGTAGAAATAACAATTTTTGGTTGCTTGTTTTAAACTTTTCCCTTCTAAATGTAAAATGTAAACTTAATTTGAAAATCCAAACACAAACACGTGAATGGTTTACTTTTAAAACCTGATACATTGTTTTCACCAACCTCTCAGCTCTGCTAAACATGATAAAATTAGTTCAAGTAAATTTTGACATGGCATGAAAATTGATCTTTTTGTTGTGGTTGCTGTGAATGAAATAATCCAATTTAAACATAATATACTTACCAAAAGTTATAACAAATATCTTCATTGTTATTTATTCAGAGTTTTTATCTTTATATCAATAAAAGTAACACGTTTGGGAGAACTACCTACAAAAGAGACCTTTTATCTCTGGAGCCAAAATAGGTACTGACTCAATCAAGATGACATGATCATCTTCTTGGCTCACATTTTTTCTGCATGTTTCATCCTCAACGTTAATTTTTTTGAGGTGGTGTGTAAAACACACACTCAAACATGAAGAGATAGAAACACTTGGTTGACTTCAGGATACGTTTCGGCCACAGCACTGTAAAATTCACTAACTGGCGTTGAAATCTCCACGCATCTTCTGTAAGGTCATTTTAGTTTTTTGATTATTTTCAGAGTGTTTGTGATTCAGTGAAAATGATTTTGCGTCTATAAAGCGAGGGTGTTTAAGTTGTGGAAGCGTACAAATATTATTCCAGAGGGTTAAAGATGTTGGTCACCGTTTGTGCTTAGAGATTTACAGGAAAAATGCGTACAAGGAAAGATAGATGTACAATGAATGCTGAAGTTGATAACAAAAAATACAATAGTAGATTGGTTCGAAAACAATTTAGATACACAGTTTTAATAAATTCTCAAAAAAAGTAACCTGACTGAAATTAAGGTCACCCTTTTTTTGAAAAAGGGAGATTTCGGGTGCCAAACTCAAAAAGGTTGACTTTTAGTCACCATTACCTCAATAAGACACACAAGCACATCAAATGAGGTTTAAAATCAATAATACACGACCAAAAATAAGGTCACCCTTTCTTTGAAAAAGGGAGATTTAGGGTGCAAAACCCAAAAAGGGTGGCTTTTAGTCACCATTACAGCAATAAGACACAAAATATCACCCTTTTTTCAATGTTATGAAAAATAGTAACAAATCACCCTTTTATTTTTGGTCGTGAAGTCAGATGAGATGATCAATTATGGAGGCCCTGAATAGTCAATTTTATCTCAGAGCAAAAATCCAATCTGATGGGGGTTGAAAGGACCACTAAGTGGTATATTCTTGAATTTGGAAGCAAAACCTGCTTTCAATAAGTCTAAATTTTTATCGTTTGGTTGTGACATTTATCAATATTTCATTCTGGCGCAACATGACGCAATAATGCTTGGTTTTTACACGTTTTAATTTTCAACGCACATTTTTGTGGATGTGAATATATTCAAGTATTACTTTAACAAAGAATACCTATTTTTTGAAAAGGATAAAAATTTGGTTAATTGACAACAATATTTTAAATCTTAGAACTGCAAATCAACAATAATTTTTTTAGCCTAGCCCCACTGAAAATGTTGGGAAAGGGTTGATACGATTTTACACCCAGCTCAAAATCATATAAAATATCTACATTTTGGAGTGTAGAAGCTAAAAGTCTGATTGTAATTAGTCACAGAGTGCAAAGGAAATTGTTGCAAATTGTATTTTGTTTCTTGAAAATCGAAAAAATGGAAGTCATCATGATGAGCTAAATATTTTCAATTAAATGTGCTAACAATTTTTGACAAGAGCAAAGGTTTTTTCACATCAGATTGGTGGCTAAATGGTTTTCAAAACATATTTTCTTGATACCATATTGATTTGTCTAATGATCTTTATGGTAACAGACGTTTTGCCTATGATGGTTCGCCTAATGTTGTTTCACCTACAATGTCAGTTTGCCTAATAGTCGATTCGCTTACTGCCTTTTCACCTAATGTCTGTTTGCCTAATAAGCCTTTAACCAAAAGGGCATTTTTTGCTAACCTAACCTAACATGACCCAACTAACCTCCCCCAAGACTTGATCCCACCTCCTAACCCTTCGGGACATGTTTCCCCCTCCCTAACACTGCAGGGCATATTTCCCCCTCCCTAACCCTGCGGGGCATGTTTCCCCCTTCCTAACCCGAAACATACAGACATTAGGCGAACCATCGTAGGCAAAATATGATTAGGCAAACCGCCATTAGACATATCTACGTTTTCCCTATTTTCTTTTGGAGTACTCAAAAATCTAATTTTCATTTGACTCTAAATACAGAGGAGGTTTTGCATGAAGATTTTCAAGGAGCAGCTTTCAACCTTATGTGATTGCCAACTTAATCATCCCTTTCAGATACTATAATAAATGTTTAGTGACTTTTCATGCTTAGATTGTCTATCCCCTCAAAGCTTATTTCACGGTTAATAATCACTCTGAGATTGAGTTTCGTACAACTTTGATTCCATTGTTATTTAGTCAAACAATTCTATGAATAAATAAAAGCTTTTATGAAATTTTTTAATCATACCCTTTAAATTCTTAAAATTTTTAATGTCTAGCGCTTTTTCAAGTCAAGGCAGGTGGGTAGGATGTAAATGAAGAATATTTGATTCTTGATCCTCTTCATACAAGCATGAACGAGGGTGAGTCTCATTCCTATAGTTGTGTTGAAATACAATGAATGGTTTAAAATAGCCCAACACGAATGAGTAAGAACAGGCTAAGACAAGTCATTAATGACTATCATAATACACAAATATGTTGTACACAGAGAAAAACTTGATTAAACAATAAATTGTCCTTTATCCAACTATGTTTTTCTCTGGTCC
>Ga0194133_10003969_pt1 | contig 20383 bp, 19 predicted proteins | sample TA2KigOf40mmetaG_FD_155448 | JGI IMG/M metagenome (GOLD analysis project Ga0194133, IMG submission 155448) | Freshwater microbial communities from Lake Tanganyika, Tanzania - TA2015055 Kigoma Offshore 40m | ecosystem: Environmental > Aquatic > Freshwater > Lake | place: Tanzania: Lake...
GCAGGACTTCCTTGATACGACCCACTTCTTCCAGTAGGTCTTCATTTTGGGCTGTAAGAAGACGAATACGCTCTGAATCCTTGAGCCATCTCTCGTCAAACTGAAACCCGATGTCCCGAAGTGTTTTGTTTTCCCAAACCAACTCCTTGTTTTCCTTGGACAACTGATCGCGCTTTTCGGCCAAACGCTTGTGATCCTCGGCAAGCCGCTCGTTGTCTTCCGCTAGGAACTGGTTGTAGTCATCGAACTGCCTTGCAGACTTCTGAAGTTCTCGGATCTCGGCGTTCCGCCTGTCGATCATGGCCTTTAGGTCGCTGACCAACTCGTCGCTGCCTTCGATGGACCACTCCAAGACTTTGCTTTGTCGCTTTAGGTCATCCACATGGAAGACCAAGGGAGTCAGGAGCAACCCTGCGATCCCCACGGTGAGCCATGCAGGACCATCCCACACGGCGAGGACGAACAGGGCCACGATGGTCAGGCTTGCGAACAGGTAGTGCTTCACGGTGCTTTCCTTTCGGGATGGTTTATAGAGTCTATAAACCGGGTCAGAACTGGTGCTTCGGGAACGGTTCCCTAGGCTCAAGTATTATACCATATTTCATTCATTGTGTCAAGTTATTTGTTGATCTACAGGTTGACACCTTATGATTACTAGGTAATTGACCTAGGTATTACTTATCCTGATACTTATCTCTACTCTTTATAGAGTCTATAGAAAGGTATATAAGGATACCTAGGGTAGAACCTAGGTTATATCTAGGGTTACCTTGTGTGATGTCATGTGATGTCGCGCGATGACAGTAAACCTGTGATGTCGGGTGATGACAGTAGATCTTGGATCTGTGGGTCATAACTGACAGGGCGTGATGAAAGGTGATGACAGTAAACCTGTGATGTCAGGTGATGACAGTAAAGGTGATAGTGGGCCGGGTTTCAGGTTTCATTGAAGGTTGAAAGTTGGTCTGGCGCGGGACTTGCGGAATCGTTACCGGAAGTGCGCCGCCAGTCTATAGACTCTAGAAGCGCGAAAGAGCCCGGACCACCACTAGGATGATCCGGGCTCGGTCTAGGCTGGGCCGCGTGGTCCGATTAGGCGGACTTGGCGATGCGGACGGCGTGGGCCGACTCGCGTTCCAGTTGCCCGATGGCATCCTTCAGGCATTGGATGGCCGCCTCGTAGTTCCCGCTGCATCCATCGTAGGCACACTTGGCGAGTCGAGCCTTGAGATCGGTTCCCGTAGGACGGGACTCTGCGGCCTTGCGTTCGGACTTCGTGGGCCGCAGCGTCGCGGACTTGGCCAAAGCATCCTTCGCGGACACCTTCGGGTCTGCCTTGATTGTTGCCGCGACGGATTCAAGGTTAGCGCGTACTGCTTCGGCATCACCTTCGGTGCGCGTTGCGATGGCCCGAACAGCGTCGAGGGACTTGGCCGCGATGGTCTCGAACGCAACGGGGGCGGCAAGTCGAGCCGATGCGAGATCCTTGATGTAGTAAGCGGTGGATCCATCGGTGTACTGCTTCGCGAGAGAGAGGATCGTCACGGTAGGCTCTTCGCCCCTCACGGTGTGGACTCCCGCGTCAATCATGGCGCAGGCGAATCGCACGCACTCAAGGGCAGCGGACTTGACGGCAATTGCGGACTTGCGGAACCGCTCCATAGCGTCCGCCTGGGCGGTGGTGAAGGTTGGGCCGTCGGTCGGGGCGGGAACGGACACGGTTGCGGACTTGGGAGCAGACTTGGCAGACATGGTTAGTACCTTTCGATTCGGACTAGGACGCGAGTCTCGGAAACACTCCGAAGGCTCCGCCCACCAAATTTTACACCATGTTTTTTCCGGTGTCAAGCGGAGGCAAGCGTATCGGAGTCCTTTTTTTCAAAAATAGTCCGCCAGTTTATAGACTCTAGAAGGCCGATAACTAAACGGCCAGAGAGGGACCGATAGCCTCTCCGCCCATGCGCGGGTCCGATAGTTCTTTCAATGTTCAATGAATGTTGAAACCTAGGCTGGGTCCAAGAACACTTTCAAGTTTCAATGAACATTGAAAGTGCGGCGATAGCGTTATTGGGCGTACCAGCAGGCAGGCGCACGGGTGCATGGGGGGAACGCGCAGGCGTAACATATAATTAAAGCCTTTCAGATTTTTTCCCCAAAACCTTCCATGTGTCACTTTGCCACCTCATAACCCCAAAGTACCACACTTTTTCACATCTCTAGCACTTCCGCTCCACCGTCACCTGTGATCCGACCTCAGTCACCGACCAGCACTCGTTTAAAGCCCCTAGGATGCCATTAGACGGCTCCGTAGCCTTCAAGGGTACCTTCGGTCGGTCTTGAGACCCCGGGCCTTGTAAAGCCATTCCCAGCCGGGTTACCAACTCAGGGTTCTGACACATCAACTGCATCAGACTGGTTTCCAACACCCTGATCTTAGTCTCTGATAACCCTAGTTCATAGACAGCATTGATCATCTCCAGTAGTTCATGTACTAGAGAAGAGTAATAGGGTATACCCCTAAGATCCTTAGACAGGGTTATTCTAGGAGTAGGATAGAAGAAGAACTCCCCAAATTCATCCTTGGGCATCTCCTTATGATCCACAGGTACTACATAAGGGGACCACTTGATATCCATGAGATACTCCTAGGGTTAGTGCTTGGCTCTATTGACTGACTTGGGGACGATCCTTAGATTCGTCCTACGGTTATCCCGAGGATTACCGTTCTTGTGGTCAATGTCCTTGCCGTCACCCTTATGGACCTTGCCTTCGCGGGTCAACTGCCTACGGACTTTGTTTCGATGGGCCCGGTCTTTCTTATATTCAGAGGTACCGTGGTACTTCTGATATTCTTTCTTGTAGTCACGATCAGGCATTACTTGGCCTTTTTGTTGACCTTAAGACGGTTCTTGACTTGCCCATAGGCAACAGCATAAGCCTTGGCCTTGGACATACCTTTCTTTACTAAGGCTTCGACAACTTTCTTGGGCATTACGGCTTACCTCCGCCACCACCCTGCGCTCCTTGGGCTCCAGAGAACTGAGTCTTCAAGGAACCAAAGTTACTGAGGGTCATACCGCTCTTTCCGGCAGCAACAATACCTTGTTTGCCAGCCGTACCGGGTTTGCTCTTGCCCTTACTCTTGCCCTTACTCTTGGATTCGCTTTTGGCTACCTTGATCTTGAGTTCAGGAGCAATAAACTTGTTCAACAGGGACATGATTACCTCTTTGCAGGAGAAACTTTAGGACCAGATGCACCACGCATCCCGATCTTCATCTTTTCACGCTTCTTAGCGGCCAGTTCAGACTTGGACATTTCGCCCACAGTCTTGGGGGTCTTCTTGCTGATCTTGCGGCTAGGGCGGCAGTACTCGTTCTTACCCCCGGCTCCACAAGCCTTGCCAGTACGGGTATCGACCCACTTCTCGTCCTGCCAACGCTTCAGGTTAGCCCCGGCTTCGCCTTTACGGACATCACCCTTGGCCTTTCGACACTTGGCTACGGCCTGAGCAGCCCTTGCGGACCACTTGCCATAGGAGCGCATAACCTTACGATAACAAGCGTCTTTAGCCATTACCAAGCCCTACAAGACCAGTATCGGGCCTTCGTCTTGGGACCGGGGTTGTCGCAGTTATGACGGGCCCGGAAATTAGCCCTGCGACCCGGAATGTGCTTCTTGATCTTCATGTTCGGATCACCGAACCGGACGATCTTAGTCTTGTCCCCATCCTTGACACACACAGCAGACTTCTTTGGTCCACCGGGGGTCCTGAAGGGTTTGTTGATCTTCTTACCGTTGCACGGACTTGCCATTAGCGGCCTCCAATAGTTCTTTGGGTAGGGCTTCACGCAACTCACGCATGGCCTTGGCTAGGCTGGTGGATGCCTTGAGAGACCTTTCGCTCCTTAGATGATCCTCGTACTTGGTCAGGGCAATACACGCTTTGTGGGTCAAGACTACAGACCACTCCGACACGGGCGCATTCAGATCCATGTGTCACCTCTGGGCTTTCGCCCAACTGCGTGTTCCATAAACCGTTCTAGTTCACGATCCAGTTCGTCTTCTTTACGGGCAGCAATCTTTCGGTTGGCATCCTGTGCCATCACCTCAGACCAGAATCCTACAGCCATTGCCAAGACATCCAAGCGGTCATCATAGGCCAAGGCTTTTTTGGTCCTAGTAATCCGGGACATCTGCCACATAAGTGAATACTGGAGAGACTTCTCCGTGGCATACATCTTGGTGGATTCGTAATCGTTTCGGATGACCCCAATGTCAATGACCAGTCGATGCTGGTTCATTACAGGCTCTAGGGTGTCCACAATCCGGCGTTCCTTCTGGGTGTTGTGCCGGACTTCCTCGACTGTGCAGGGGTAACTGTTCCGTAGATACGGCTTCAACAGTTCCGAGAACATACCGTCGCCAAAGTTAGACTCGACAATGATCTTGTTGACGGTCTGAGACTTGGCAATGGACACCAGTTTGTCCATGGTTGCCTGCTCGTAGCCACCTTGTAGACCACCCGCAGCAGTCACATACAGGAAGCCATTCAACATCTTGACCACAGCGTAGGCAGTTTCGTTATCGCCACGACCGCTAGGGTCAATCGCCATAATGGACCCCTCATAGGGAATCCACTTGCCTAGGATGTCCATAGGCCCGTAGTAACGATCCCCGTTGAAGCCCACGCAAGGCAGATCCTTCACGATGTTGTTGGCATTAGCAGCCCAGATCGGCTTTTCAGGGGCGTTCTCAGGGTTCAACCCAAAGACCAACAGGTCGCTCAACTTGAGTGGGTACCTGTCAGCGTCACTCAGGGTGCTGTCCAGCATGAACTGGAGGGCAAACCCGGTGCGTCCATAGGACGCTTCACGCTCCATCAGGTCAATGGCATTAAACCGCCTAGGATCCGTTGGGTCGCCTTCTGTGCCTTCATGGAGCATGGGAGCCAGTTTCTCCCCAAAGGCGGTCTTCAGGCGGCTATCCGGGAACCTAGCAGGCCAGATCTTGGTGTCATACCCCTTCTCATGGAAGGAATGGTAGATCGACTGCTCTGTCTGGGGTGTCCCTAGGTAGATTACCTCTCCACCGGGCTTCAAGACGGCCTCAAACTCAGCAACAGCAGACTGCAACTTGTCTCGCATCAGGAAGGTTGCAGAGTTGTTCAGGGACTCCACATCGTCCGCAATGATCAGGTCTGCACGGCTACCCGTAATCTGACTGGTGATCCCCTTGGAGACCACGCTAGGAGCCTGAGAAGCGGCAGCAGGACCAACATCGAAGGCGATCTTGGAGTTTCTCTGGTCCTCCCTAGGCTTCAGGTGTTGGCAGATCGGGATCTCGTTGATCAACCTCAAGGTGAAGGTACTGAAGTCATCTGCTCGTTGCTTAGACGCAGAGACCACCAGAACATTCAACTTGGGGTTCATCAACAGGCGGTAGACCACATAGGCACTAGTGAGCCAAGACTTGCCTACCCCACGGAACGCCTGAATGACACGCCTACGCGGACCTTTTTGGAGGTATTTGGCTATATCCAATTGGATAGGGGTGGGCTCTGGTAGCCCAAGGTGGTCCCACGCCAGATAGACGAAGTTCCTGAAGTCCTTTAGTTTGCGTTCGACTTCACTCAAGCGGCTTCTTCTTCATCAAAGGGCATGATCTTGGCCAGATTGAGCATTGGTTCAGATGCCGTAGGGGCACAGTCAATGCCGTTATCTCGTAAGAATTGCCGTGCAACATTGAGATCCGAGGGGGTCGCATCCCCTGACTGGATCTTTTGCAGCAACTCTTGAGCAAGAGCCGAGTGGATTGCTTCAAGGATTTGCTTGTTCATAGTTAGCCTGCATACCGGACAATCCGGCTCAAGATACGGGCACTCAAAGCGTCATAACCACGGTTTGCTTCTTCCAAATGCGGATTTCCTGAGCCATCATACCACAAATGCTTAAGCATTGAATTGTAGTCTGCGATGGTATTAAGGTTTACAAACAGAACATCGTTACTGCCCGAATACGCACTTTGGAACGCATTACGGAGTCCGCCGAGTAAGGCATCCCCGGCATCTTGAACATGAGAGACAAAGAAGACAAATCCAAGGTTAGCAGCGGTACCGCCAATGCTAGACCAAACCTCTTTAATGTTGGTGATGATGCTGTTTACGGCATTAATCGCTGTGGCGTAAGCACTAGGAAACCAATCTGAGAAATTAACGCCACCCTGAATACAAATAACAGCCCTTCCTGATCCACCCGCAGCCACCTGACGATTGAGGACTTCTTGAAGATAAGTCTTAACGAACCCGTTCTTGGCTTGCTCAATGTCAGTAGAAATCTGAGTCAATGTTGCCCCGCCGCGATACTCAAGAACATTGCTGGCAACACCAACAACATTGGGAGCATAGACGCTAGCAAGGCCGACAGAAGCGGGACCAACAATGCGACTATTGGCCCCATCTCCCGCACCATCCAAAGCCACCCTAATAAACTGAGTACTGTTAGTGGTGTTATAAAGCGTGGAGGCGTTGAAAGAAGCCTCAAACGCTTGCCATTGATCTGCACTAGGAGAAGCCCCTAGAGTTCGGGTTGTTGCGCTTACGCTGCCCCCTGCGGCATTCCTCAAACGCAGAGTCATTGCTCCAGCCCCGTCACGCATATTCACGGTAACCCGAGCGCGTAGCGCACCATTCACACCGATAGGACACGGGTCCGTATAGGTATTTCCTGAGATAAGGGAACTTTCATCTCGACGCAAATACATCCAGTACTCAATACCGCTGTTTGCCCCTTCACGACTAGTTGGAGCATCAGCAAAGTCTGGAGCAGTTGTGGTATCGCCTTGAGTTGTAATGCCCCCGCTGCCGCGACTAAAAGTTGCTTTCAACGCTGCGCTTGCTGCGCTAGACCCGCCAACACCACTCACAATGCCAGTCGCGCCGCTAAGTTGACTAAACTGCCGCACTTTATTGGAGGCCCCCAGTTCACCGTAACTAATGTAAGGAAGGTAGATATTTGTGGCGTACATTTGACCACCATTAGCAATGGCTCCATTTACAAACCCTCCCGAAAAACCAAAGCCATTAAAGCCTGTATTGCTGTCGCCAATCCAAACAAAATCCAAGCAACTGGTGCCATCAATTCCATCCTTAATGAGGTTGGCCGTGTTTTTTGACCCTACAACTCCAGAAACAGATGGAGAAGGTGCAGAACCCTTCTTGAAAAGAACAGTTGTGTTTGAACGCTTTGCCATGTATTTGTTTTCCTGTTGTTGAGATCTTGGAGTTATTTACTCAGAAATCCAGACATTAAAGGTGTTGGCTCCGCCGCCAATCAGGCGAACACGCATATAGGGAGCAAGAGCAACAACCTTGTTCCAAGAGTTCAAGGGGTTACCCGTGTCAACCTCAGCCCCCGTGGCGTATTCGGTATCGTTAGTTGTCAAGACTTCCATAACAAACCAATTGATGTTATCAATTGAACCCTCAACGGTGCCCTTAAAGCCGCTAGTGATCTTGGTACCACCGTGGCGCACCGAGACCATACCGAACTGATCCGGGCGTTCACGGGCGATATAAGTAGTTGAGACAACAGCCGTAGCACCGACAGTACCGTTGATGACCTGAGTAGAGCGCATTGTGCTTATCCTTGTGGAAAGAGTTTAAAAAGAGCGTGAGTGAGTAACGAGGCAATAGCACCCACGGTGGCTGCAATGCCCATTGTGAAAGACTTGGAATGTTCTAGTTCCCGAAGACGGCCTTCGTGATTCTTGAGTTGATCTTCTTGAATACGCTGCATCTGTAGTAGCGCATCCACTTTGCCCTCAAGACGGCCAATCGCCAGCATAATTTCCGGGGTGTCATGGTTGTGCATTAGGCGATCCTCTGCATAAGAGCAGTAGTATTCACCCCAGTACTATCGATAATCCCGCGATTGACCCATGTTCCAGCCAACGGACCTAACGCCCCTCCTGCTGGAGAAGCGGACAAAGTACAAGTATACTTTTTACCCGCGACAACATACAGATAGAAAGGAACTCGCAGAGTCCCGTCATTCATATTGTTAGTGCCAACTGGCGGATTAATCGCCACATTAACATCTAAAAAGTTTCCGCTAGACCATGCACCACTTTGAGCCAAGCCCTGAACAAACAAGTAGGTTCCAATAGGAAAGTTAGTTACTGTTCTACCTTGAGAAGCCAAGGCATTCGTGGTATCAAGCACAAACTGCCTAGTGGCTGCATCAGTAGGAAGCGTGGGCGCACCCAAGCCCGTAATCTTCTGGCCATTCATATCCAGAGCAGCCGTGGGTGCCGAAAGGGTCGCCACAGTCACGCTGGTAGACAACTTGCCTGCACCAATGGTGTTATCTTCAATCTTGATGTTGGTCACAGCCGCAGTAGCCAACTGATCAGTATCTACCGCACCAACACCAATCTTTTCCCCAGTCACGGCACCGTTAGAAATGTTGGCGGCTTGAACTGCAAGGGCACCCAACTTGGCATTAGTGATGGCCCCAGCACCAATCTTGGTTTCCGTAACGGCACCAGTATTGATCTTGATCTCGGTCACAGCACTAGTGGCAATCTTGTCAGTAGTGACTGCACCAGTTGCAATGTATACATCTGTAATCGACCCCGGAGCAATAGCGTCAGCCACAGCACGGGAAACACCGAAGTTACGAACGCGAACCTTGTCTCCAGCAGTCAATCCCGTATTGAAAACAAGACTAATGTTTCCCTTACCACCAGCAAACTGGTACTCGTCAGGGGGATACATGAGTCCATCCACGGTAACCAAATACATCTCAGGCACCGTTCCTACTGGCTCAACAGTTGCACTCAAGTTGAAATTGGTCTGCCCCGCAGTAGCCGTAAACTCCCAATCCTGCGGCACAGTCTGGGCCTTGCCATAGAGAGCCAAGGTGTCCACATAGTTCTTCGTAGCCGCATCACCGGGGTCGCTAGGAGCCGACACAGCCGTGATCTTCTTGCTATTGGCATCCCAAGCGGTTCCGTCCAAGGTAGGCCCAAGAGCCCCGCTACCCGTGTCTGCGCCCTCCTGAGAGATATGCAGTAGACCCACCACGGCATTGTCCAGATCCTGAGCAGTCAGGATGGAGGAGTCATTAAAGTCAACCACACCACCTTGGAAGGTCTGGACCGTCTTGGGGGTGTCTCGGGCAATGCGAACAATGCTTCCAACTGGAGGAGCCGTGTTCAAGACAATTGTGGGAACGGTATTTACCGTTTGAAGGGTGTAGTGTGTGCTGACAGCCTTCAAAACACCATCAATGTACACCTTCAAGAAAGTTGGACTAAGCCAACCGTCAATGGTGTTGATTGGGTATTCAACTTGACCAGCGGTAGAGGTAGTTTGAACGAAACTTGGCATTTTTTTAGGTCCTTAGATTCAATCTCTTGGTTGGCGTTCACGAAGTTGATACTCAGTAACGATTTCGTCTTCTAACACCCCAAACCAGTCTCGGACACCCACCACATTGTTTAAGGGTACAAATCCAAGAGCAGTATGGACTGTGTCTCTAGTCACTTCCCGATCTGGAAGAACAGCATCCTGAAAGACACCGATAGACCCTCCTAGGAAGGTAGAGCCAGCACCCAAAACGCTGGTGCCACTCATACGGAATTCATTAAATACAGGATCTGTTTTTAGGCCATATTGGGCAACAATATCCGCAGTCTGCATAAAAGGCCAGAACTCAGCAGGGCCAGTTAGGGCCCCCTTAATGAACCCCTCAACGCCTAGACGCTTGTTGGCCAAGTCTTCGGCTTCTTTGTGACGGCCACGATTATGAAGTTGGCGTACTTGATTAGCATTCATGGCGTACTTTACAAGGCCAGTCATAACAAGCATTGTGCCAATTTCCCTGCCAACATTTAGTCGCGTTTGGTTGTTCCCTCGACGCAGACGGCTAATGTTTGCAAACAAGAAATTGTCTACACCCTTGATATTGAATGTCTTGAACTGGAACAGAAACTTTGCCCACCAAGAGAACATCTGGGGAGCAAAGTCGCCAGCGGTTGCAAAGTCCTGAATGTTGTTAGCAACCGACCGACGAACAAACAACCGCATCAAGTTCATCATATCTGGGTTTGCTTGAAGCGTTGGAATGTCCACCACTCGTTGAGTGCCCAACCATGAACGACGAGTAGTTGCTCCAGATCCAACAAAGGCAATCATGTTATCGTACTGTTGAGTCGTAAGACCCAAGAGACGAACTGTAGACTCATCCAGACGAGCGGCACCGCGGTTTGCTACATCCCAAAGATGTTGAACCGTGGCCGCTGCGGTAAGATTTTGAGTCATTGCCGTAACAGGAGCCGTCAAAGACACATCACTATAGGCCCTACCAGTACGCAGAGCAGAACGCTGAACTGCTCTACCAGCGCGAGAGGCTGCGGTTACCTCTTGAGAAGCCGAATCCGTAGTGCCAATCAAAGCACCACGCAGGCGATCCGAAGCCGGATCAAACCATTGTCCAATGAGTGCAGCAAAGTTGTTCACCGGGGCATCAAAGTTACGCCAGTTATTGAGCCCTTCAAAGGCTGAACCCAACTGCGTCAGCATACGCTTCAGGCCCAGTCGAGCAGTAGTTCGATACAGTTCGCCAAAGTTTGAGATGGCGAAGTTACCACCCTTTGCCGTATACATGATGGTTCTGGCAACCAATGAAGTAGTAGCAAGACCAAAGGGTGCCCCTGTATCTAGTGGCTGCATTCGCAACGCTTGCATCAGATTGTCGAATGCTTGGTAATAGTCCTTAGACGGGGTGGGGCCAAGTTTAGCCAACAAAGACCGAATCTCAGCCACAGTAGTTGGACGAGCAAACTCCGCCGGAGCCCCACGGACGCTTGCAGCAAATACACCTTCCGCTTCAAGGTGATCAGCAAAGGTCGCTACAAACCGAGATTCATTAATCGCGCCCTGCACAGAAGTCAAGTACTTGTTCAAGACCGACAATATATCGTTCTCAACAAGGTCTGCAATGCTGAGAGTTGTCCTGCCCAGTCCAAGTGAATCGACACCAATATCGGTGGACAAGATCTCATCTAGGATAATCCGACTACGGCCATAAGGAGTTGGGCTGGTTCCAACACCCTTGACGGGACCCAACAGACTCTCAAGAGCGTCCTGAAGAGCCTGTTCGTGTTGAAGAATCTCAGTATCAGCACTACTACGGGCAAGATCAGAAAGGCGGGTTGCAAAGGCCCGAGAAGCCTCATCAATATCACCAGTAAACACTTCTTCAACACCGTCAATAACAACGCGACGGTTACCGCCACGGTCTATGGCAGCGCGGACAATCAATCGAAGCCGTTCAAGACCGTTCGGATCAAGGGTGCCGTCTGGAGCGTTCACCAGTTGACGAATGGCATCCATGCGCCACACACGCGGGAAGTAATTCATAATCCCGCCAGCAGTAAAGCCACGGACTCCGGCTTCAAAGGCTGCATTATGGGCTTGACGCAAGATGTCACGCACAACCCTTGCGCCTTGGTTAATGGCATCCAGAGGGCTATTCATGGCCCCAGTACGAACCTGATCAGCGACGGCGCGATCAAATCCATTACGGCGACCCATACCACGAACCCACCCAAGGGCGCGACCACGAATACCCGGAATGGTTCCGGGGACATTAACAGATCCGTTGCCAACTGCGTAACGAATCCAAGCCCTCTTGTAGCCCCGAATAAGATTGCTACCTAGTTGGTTGACTTCAAAGAGGCCCCGCTCAAACAAGGTTAGACCTTGAGCGGTTCCGAGGTCTCGTCGGCCAAAGAACACCAACCAAGGAACCAACCGAGCAGCGTTGTTCTGTTCTTTGAGCCCACGCACACTTTGATTCAAGGCGCGACCAAAGAATGGTAGGCTGTCCAGCCAATCTGCCCGGGGAACCCAAGAAAACCAAGTTCCGGGCCCACCAAGAACCGGGGGTGGAACCGGGGGAACCGGGGGTGGAACCGGGGGAACTGGTGGTTGAGCCGGAGGTGAAACAGGAGGGGCGGGAGGAACAGGCGGCGGTGGAGTAGCAGGAGCCGGAGCAGAGGTTGGTTCAGGCGCACCACTCTTTACACGAAGCCAATCATCCATGGTCATCAGAACTTCCCGGGGAGCAGAACCACGGTGGGCTCCGATAACCTTGGCCTCTTCCATCTGCTCAATAATTCGGCCTGCGCGTGAGTAGCCGATGCCCAACTCTTGCCGCAAACGGCTTACGCTGGGTCGGCCAGTACGAATGGTGAGTTCCACGGCCTGATCAAATAAAGCATCCCGAACGGGCTGAGCAGCAACAGCAGCAGCCTCAGTAGCAGCAGCAGCAGGAGCAGTAGCAACAGTAGCAGCAGCCTCAGTAGCAGCAGCAGCAGGAGCAGCAGGAAGACCGCCCTTAATCGCGGCGGCTTCTACAGGACCTATAGTCCCAGCGGGAGTAACAGCGGTACGAACTTGCTGACTCAGCCGATTAATCTGGCTGAAATTCTGGCGAAGCATCATACGGCCAAGCATTGCGCCGCCAACCAATCCACCAACTCCTGCACCGAAGGTCGCTTGGTAAACCAGTTCTGAAACTTCTGGATCGTAGTTGGGATCGATGCCTTCCTTAGCCGCGAGGTACACAGCAGTCTCAACAAGACCTACAGCAGCAAAGCGACCAGTCAATTCCAGTCGGCCAATCTGCTGTGATGCCGTCCTAGCCGCTGTTGCAAGGGTACTGGCGGTGTTCATGGTTACCCCAGCCGTTGCAGCCGCCATTCGTCCACCAGTTCCCACCAGACCAACGCTTGTGGTCACGGGTCCAGCAGCGATAAAAGGAAGAACATCAAGAGCAATGGCACCGATGTAAGCCCCGGTAGAAGCCCGTTCCTGCGCTTCGGGGGTACCCATCCGGTAGAAGTTAAGGCGACTTCGGTAAGTCCTATAGTCTTGTGAATCAAGGATCCACGCAAGATCATCGTCTTCTACGGTTTCTAGGTCCTTTTCAATAGACTCTGGGTTGTTACCTTCAGCCCACAGAAGGCGAGACTCGTCGTTGGTCAGGTCCTCAAACTTACCCGTTAGGTTTAGAGGACCGTTGATCGAGTTGTGCCAGTAGGAATCAGCAGCATCGTTTAGAGCAAAGCCCAGCCGAATACCTGTAGCCCCCAAGACTCCAGACCGCCAACCAAGCCAATCTGAAAGTCCATCCTCAGTATCAAACAAGGCTTCACTCGTCAGATCCTTGAAGACTCCAGATTCCTGATCCCGTTGAAAGTTGTACAACCGCTTCTCAACGGGAGTAAGTTGATACTGCGGATCATTGAAATCAAAGTTGCTCATTTAGGTTCCGGTTTCAGTATGGATAACGGTCTCGCGTAAGGTCTGGCATCTGTCCGGGCATCGGACGCTCCTGCCGCGAAGGCCGAATCGGAGGTTCAGGGGGAGCCGGGGGATATGGATAACGGTCTCGCGTAAGGTCCGGCATCTGTCCCGGTTGCGGGTACTCTTGCCGAATACCCATAGTCGGGGGACCCACAGGACTCTGTGATGCATTTTGTGGCGCATAGACACTCTTGCCTTCGGCCAGCATTTTTCTTGCGTGGCTGACGGCCTTATCCATCACTGCTCGGTTCGGAAACTCGCCGTATTCAGCAGCAGTAATTACCTGCTCGACCTCGGCTTTCGTCAATCCGGGAACCATTGTTGGAATGTCCATCTGCTTACCGTCGATTTCTATTCCAACGGAATACTCGGTCACATCTCTTCCAGATGGGGTTTTGTGTACACCCAACCATCCCGATCCCTTCATAGAACCATCAGGTCGCTGCTTGTCCGGCATTTGTCCCGGCTTCGGACGCTCTTGCCGAATACCCATATTCGGTTGTTCAGACCAAAGGCGACCCAAATCCTGAGTAGTGTAAGTACGCGGTGCTTGTCCGTTCTTCCGGGCCACAGAATTTCCTTCTGCATCCCGAACAGCAAAGATCGGATCAGGTCCCGGGCGAAGAACAACAAAGGTTACCGATTCGGGGTTGTCGTATTCTTGTGCCAAAGCCCCAAGATACACGGCTTCACTAGAACCAGCCCTGCGGGGGAAGCCTTGTTTCTTTTCCAGTTTCGGGAGCAACGAGCCGTTCAACACAACATTCTGCTTCAGAACTTCTCGCTGGGCTACCGACGCTGCGTTTGTTGGGTTAGCAGGATTATTCTTTAATGCTGCGTCGAAGAGGCGAGCAAACTCCAAAGATCCATAGATCGTGGCATCTGGATTACTGACCCCAGCGTTAACCAATGCTCCCTGAATGTTCGGCCCAACCTGTTCAAACTCAGACTTAGTCATCCATCCAAACGGGTTTGCAAACAACTCTTGTGCGGTTGTTGGTCGGGTCATTTGCGTGGCATAAGTTCGGATCATATAAGCATCCTTGGCCACTTCATTCAGGTTATCCCCAGATCGCCTAGCGGCGTACTGCAACATATCGTGCAGCACCTTATGGTTATCTGAATCCCCCGGGAAGATGGCAGTAATCTCACGACCATTTTCTACAAGGGCCCGGGTAGCCCGGACCACATCTGCAAACTCATAACTCTCTTGGTCTGACTCAAGGGCACTAGTCGGAGTCTGCATAATCCTAGAGACCACAAAATCCATGGCATCCTTCTGGCCATACGCGGTTGCCAAATCCAAGCGCATCACAAGTTCACGGGTGCGAGTAGCCTCACGCTTGGCATTCTGCTCTGCAATGACCCGTATGTTGTCTCCCGGCTTTGCAATGACTGGGGCAAGACCACCAAGTTCTGCGGCCTGAGCCTCGACAATACCGTCAATCAACTGGCGCGAGGCAGTATACCGCTTCTTTGTATACGCATTCCATTGCTCCGTACCGTCCACCAGACCAACACCTCTAGCCGCGCCCTCAACCACAGCCTTTTGAGCCGACCAGTCTGGAGTTCCTCCTGCGCTAATTTGCTCTAGGAGAGCCTGTTGAGTTTGTGCCTCCACATTGGCCAGCCGTTCGGAAGCCATTGCGGCTTGTCGCTGCTCTAAGGCTTCGGCCCGTGCTGCTGCTCCGGCCTTCCATTGATTGGTAACGGCTACTTGTGCTGCGGCGCGGTCGGCGGGAGAAAAACCAAAAGCCGCCAATCGCTCGTCTGTTTCTTTCTGAAGTTGTTCAAGACCAGACGCATCATATAGGGTTCCAGATGTAGCCGTAGCCGCCACATCGTTGTACACCTGATCAAGAATCCGCGACATTCTAGCGTTCGTAGCCTGCGCTTGCCTTGACACTTCAGCCGTAAAGGACGCACGGATGCTCTTAAGGTAATCAGCCTGCTTCGCTACCGGAACATCGTACCGCTTAAAGACCTCTTGAAGCCGCGTAATCTGCTTTTCTTGATACCCCGGATCAAGGGTGTCTACACCAGCGTCACCAGCATCTTGGATACCGATTTCAATCTCGCCAACAGCGTTTGCCGCAGCCTGATCCAACTGCTTACGGGCTTCAGTCGCTTGTTCGCTAATGGTCTGTTCTTGCTTGTGCTGGAGGAATGCAATTCGACCACGCAACTGATTCATGCTTTGATCGTACTCTCCGGGACCAACCTGAACTCCACGGCTCGGTCCGGTCAAATAAGCGTCCAACCGGGCTTCTGCTTCTGCTTCAGTCATCTGCCCAGAAAGAACCTTGGGAGCAAGGTCTCCTTCGATAACCCGACGAATAGCCTTGGTCTCTTCCATACTGGTGCGGGAGAGGTTTGCTGTAATGGTTCCTTGATTCTCAAGAACCAAGTTCTTGGCAAACTGCGTCTCGGCTACCCGACCAGTCCCAGACTTCAACGCTTCAAAGACTTGCTTTGCCTTTTCTGGGTTGTCTCCGGTCTTCATTTGTTCAACCAGATACGCAGCAACCGTGTTATTTACTCGCTGTGCTGATACCCCAGACTTGGACATCTCATCAAGTCGAGTCTGTAGTTGTCCCAATGCAGCCTTACGGATGGTTTCATTAGGGCTGCTAAAGTCTGCCAAACCCTGATCAATAACTGGAGCAACAGAGGTCAGAATCTTTTGAGTATTATGCTCAATGACCCGTTCTTCATGCTTGACTTGCATCGACGCAACAAAGGGATTAAACGACTCGTAGAACGAGCGGCTCATGTACGACGCATCGCCAATGAACTGGTTTACATTCTGGGTGTACTGGTAAGCAAAGGCATCAAAGCCCCGGGGGTCATCAAGGAAGTTGGGGTCCTCTTGGATCTTCTGTTCCAACAGGGTCTCAAAGTGAGCCCGGGCCTTCATCCCCTCCATAGCACCGCTAGCCTTCTGAGCCCCAATAGCAAACCACGGGTTCTCCGTAGGCTTGATCTGGCCTTCTGAAACCAGTTGCTGATAAGAGCGTCGGCTCTGGTTGACAAGATCCTGACCCTTCAGAATCTCTTCTTCGTTGGACTGCTGCTTCAAGGCTCCTGCAAGTTTGGCCGCGCTGACCGATAGGTTGCTAAAGGCATCAGCAAACTGAAGAGCATTCTGGACTGCCTGTTGGTCGTACAGTTCTGCTGCTACAGCGTTCTGGTTGGGAGCAACAAAGGTGCTGACGGGACGAGCCGTGACATCAAGCGAAGGTCGTGCTTTAGCCATTATCTGAGCCTCAGTTAGGGAAGGTTACTCCGAAGGCCGGGAATAGTAGCACCAAGACCCGGAGGTCGAGGAGGGGTTATGTTCAGGTTAGCCTGCGACCCCACACCACTAGGACTACGGAACGAATTCAGGGCACCATAGGTACTGATACCCGTAGTGATACCATTGATCAGCGGGAGCCATGGGCTCGGGTTAGCCGCAGGAGGCAGCGGAGCAGGGTAACCACCGTTGATGGCACTCTGACCCCGGGCATAGATCGCTTCGATCTCCACGCCCATCTGGGTCCGCATATTGCTGATGTTACGGGCTGCGGCTGATTCAAACTCCATGACCTCACGGTCAAACTGAGCATGGAGCAGATCGACGCTACGGCCTTCTACGCCTGCTGAGGCCGCGACCGTGCTGTAGGTAGCCTTGGACTCCCGGGCGTTCCTAGAGATCCCCTCCAGTTCCTGACGCACCGCCAGTTGTCGCTCTGTGTTCTGACGAACAATCTGGTCAACTTGGGAGCCGACATCCTGAATCACCGCCTCAGCGTTCTGGATGTACTGCTTGTTTCCCGCAACGCCAAGACGGGCTCGGTAAGAGTTCTGCTCCTTGGCGGCTTTGTTCTGTGCATCCGCCTGAGCAGCAGCAGATGCGGCACCGATTGCTACTGAAGCAATGATGCCACCAGTTGGATCACACATGACTTACCCTCACAAACTCTATGAATGGAAGAGATAGGACCCCGTGTTCGGGGACTACTCGGACAAACTTAAAACCAAGCCACTCCAGCCACCTAATGTGGACGGTGTTGCGTTGGTCAATCAGGTTGTACAGAATTGGACTGCGGGTCTGCAAGTAGTCACACCACTTACGAGACTTGCGAAGAAAATCCATTCGATACTTGTACAGTTCGTTGGATCCAAGCATCCAGACCATGGAGCAGATACCCTCGGTACGGTACCCAAACATGGCCAAGGGTAAATGGCTCGTATATGATACGATTGTGAAGCACTCCGTGGAGTAATCCAAGGCGTACTCCAAGGCCCTAGCCGGGGATCGTCCACTACAGGCAAATACTTCATCGATATCTGCCTGCCGCATATCTTGGGCAATCACAGGGATATCACAGTATCGTGTCCAGCGCACATCAACATCAAATGTTCGACGCTCAGGCGCGATCACTTCTGGTGTCGGTGTATTCGGCTTCAATTGATGCACTCAAGAACTTTGACGGAAGTGGTGATGAGTTAGTAACCTTGATTACTTGACGCTCATTTTTACCGTAGATCGGCGCACGGAAGGTTCCAGTTGAAATATTCAATGCGCCAAGAACAGTAGAACCTGTGACTTCCCCGGTGAAAGGATAGCAGTACAGAGTCTCATTCTTGACACCAGAGAATACTTCAAAGAACCCGGTTTCTGCATACTGAAGGGTAATGTACTTCAGTTGGTACCGACCTTCGATCACAGACACAGGAGCCCCGGTTTGAGATCCCTCACGGAGATACTGCGAGGAGAATTCATAGGTCATGGTATAGGGGATACCGATCCACACATCCTTGGGACTGGCCGAAGTAGTCGTGTAGTTACCCTCTACTTTGATCTTACCTTCATTCCCCGGATTGGGAGAGTTGTAGATGTTCCCACCAACAATCTTGGCTAGATACCCATCCTTGGTCACCACTTGAAGTTTAGACGCAAGGTATGAGAAGGGAGCAGGAAGGGTGTACTCGGTCGTGTTGGTTGCCGAATCGTAAGTGCCCGAATTAGCCGGGTAGTACTTACGGGCATCAAGGTGCGTCAACCAGTCCTTACCGCTGATCGCCAGATCGTTCAGACCAGAGCCCATGCGGATCTTCTCAATGGTCAGGTAGCCCTTGGTGGTCGTAGATCCTGTGCGCATCATCACCACATACAGGTCTGAATCCACAAAGGTACACCACAGGGGCTTGCAGAAACTACCGTTGACCCCGGAAGAATCAGCGAAGGTGAACTTGAACCAAGCCGACTGGATTCGCTGATTATCCCTAGCAAAGTACCGATAGCAGTACATCTGATCGTTGGCCAACAAGACGGCAATGTTGTCGTGAGCGGTTGCCGCCATGTGCCTAGGGGTGCCAACGATGTACCGGGAGACATTGTCAGTCAGGTTGTTGGCTAGGTACGAGCCGTCGATATTCGGCTGCGGAACCAGTTCACGAACACCAGAGTATCCACCGTTTGAATAGGTGAAGAAGATGGAGTTGGCTGAAGGAATAGGGCTGATCTTGTCACTCTGGTTTTCAAAGTCACCAGTAGTCAAGATGGCCACATTCTTGGGGCTGAAGACATCACCACTACGCATGACCAACTGGTTCGTAGGGGTGAACAAAATCAAGTCCCGGTTGAACTGAATGGCCGAAGTAATGACACCAACCTTGGATGCCGAAGAGGCAATGTCGATGGTGTCTGTGTCCAACAGATCAAGAACGGTAGTACGCCAGAAATTGAAGAATTTGGAAGTCTCGCTGAAGACCAAATTCTCCCCAGTCATAAACCCAAGGCGACTCTGGTAGTAGACCATGTCGTTGATCTTGGATCCAATAAAACTGGGATCTGGGTTTGTATCTTCATCACCAACCAGTCGATTAGACCAGTCGTAATCGTTATAGATATCGGCAGCACTACCAGTAGGACGGCCATCACCTACAGTAGGCGTGGTTCCGTTGGCATCCTTGAGCATAAAGGTGCCATCAGACTGTCGGATCAAGATCTTTGGCATGGTGGCCGGATTGATCTCATACTTGATCCCGGGAGCCACAGTCTCTTCCCACAGGCCCTGACCAAAGGTCACTTCACCGTAGGTCACAAATTTGACCCAGTAGTCATCATAGTCTGATTCAGGAGTTCCAGCAACCCGGACCATGTATCCATTAGGAGCGCACGGAGGAAGGTCCTCAAAGCGTTCTACGGAGTTGATGATCAGGGTCATACCTTCGCCAGCAAAGTCATCTTCAGTAATGACCTTAATGTCGTTAGTGGTGGCCTTGATCCAGATAACGCTGTCTTTATAAGTTGTGGTCGCTAGGTTTGCGTTGTTGTCGATGATTGATGATAAAGTCCCTGCTACATGGCTCGTACCAATATCGTTTCCCGTGCTTTTATGTTCCGCCGTAACCGTAGTCGCCCCATAAGTGACAAGTACACGGTGTTCTCGTTCGACGTTTGCCTGACGAATCCAAACCAACGCATTGCGGTTCACATTGAAGCCAGCAATTGCGTAGGTTGAGGTGGAGTTGGTCAGCGCGGGGACATCGTTCTTGTTCAGGATAAAGGTGACATCGGCCACCGTCAGGGCAACACGCTCGTTATAGTTGGCCGTTCCCAAGCCGCTGAAGTTACTCGGGGCAGTAAACAGCGTCTTCCGAACCCCAGTCAAATCGAAGATATCAACAGTCCCGTTCTTGAGGATTGACAGGATGTACTTCTCGTTGGCATCCCGTTCAATCAGATGGAAGAACGGCTCATCAGCCTTGTTGGGCTCTCTGAGGACACCGTTTTCGTCCCGGATCGTTTGAATGAACTCCGTGGGTGGACGCTTGATCAGTCCTTCTACAGGAGAAGGAACTGCATTCTCAATGACCTCTGCTTCGTTGATGTTGCGGATCGAAGGGGGCTGTTGGCTTACCCCACCGATGAGGTTAGGAATTGCAGTACTGATTAGTGGCATCAGATGACCCTGTAAGAACCCTGACGGATGAAGGTACGGGCGACATCATACGAGTC
>Ga0194133_10003970_pt1 | contig 20382 bp, 16 predicted proteins | sample TA2KigOf40mmetaG_FD_155448 | JGI IMG/M metagenome (GOLD analysis project Ga0194133, IMG submission 155448) | Freshwater microbial communities from Lake Tanganyika, Tanzania - TA2015055 Kigoma Offshore 40m | ecosystem: Environmental > Aquatic > Freshwater > Lake | place: Tanzania: Lake...
TGCACCCTTTCTCACCTTAAATAAAATTTGTCCAAACTTGTGTCCATGACCTCCATACAAATCATAACGTCCCCCTCTCGAAACATGGCACCATAAAAATGAACAGTGTATGGACAATCGGACGACCTCATTGAGACATCCAAATCCATGAGCATCCTCTGGGTTTCATGACTGTTAACAGTTGCAGTAATTCTCTGTGTAAAAAACGTTTCTTGAACTATCAGAATGAATGGCCTTAAAGAAAATAAAAATGAACTAAAAGAATTACCTTGACGGCGAGTATAGTACCAGTTTGTTTGTGCCTGACTTTTTCAACTATCCCATAGGCACCCCTACCGAGCACACAGAGACTTTCCTAAGATTAATTTAGATTTCAATGTGATATCAGCTGATAAATAATTGAAGCTTCGCGCATTGCTCCAGCATTTATTTTTAATAAATCAAGCAAAAAATCTCTTAGCAACAAAGCTTTGCGTTCTCGTTATTTTGAGTGCGTTCGTCTTGATTTTTTTTTACTGATAAGAGACGTATAGAAGAGCTTGATGTAAAAAGTCCTAATACTCAAAACTTCACAGAAATGTTAATATTTTATGGTTGTCTTCAAAGGAGGGATGGTCTTAAAAAGATAAGTAAAGCTCGACAGTAACAAAATGAAATTTTCCTTACCAGATCGTCTGCTTCAACTGTAAGTGTCACGTCCCCTATTATAATGTCTGTCCTCGAATCAAGATTTCTAGGAATCGCAGGCGTCGGCCTAATCAATATTCAAGAGACATTTTACTTTCATTATAGAACCTAAGTTAATAAAATATTCATTCAAAATCTGTGCATACTCTGGAGGCAGATTTTTGGCAAAGTCCAATCCAAGCCCCGGTGGTTTTTTTGGCATTGTGGCAAGGAAAGTTATTCCTAAATATCAAAGTAATCATTAAGATGATGAACGTTGCTAAAAACAACCAACTTGCCTTAATGAATTGGAGATTTGTTCGTTGAGATGTTCAATCCTAAAACATCGAACACTTTTTGACTTTCGTTGAGTCGATCTCTTGTTAGTTAATTGCTGAAACACCAAATTCAAGCCAGGCAGTTACTTTGCAGGAGGGATCTTCTTTCACTGAGAAACTCTTTTTACCAATTCGACATGGACGCATTTGAAAAGTGCTTTTTACGCATTTTTTAACACATCCAACTCAAAATCACTAAAAAGTCGAGTATATTTTGGTATGAAATTCTATAGTACTCTACTCAGTATAAAATATTGGTCTTCTTGATGTTTCTTTTGTATTAAGTCAAAACTGCCCAGTTCCCAGCCACCGATGCACCCATGCATTCGAGAACGTCGAATAAAAAAGTGAGGAACTTGCCAAGAACTTTTAATGACAGATTTTGCCAACGGCGAGTTCAATATTAATTTGTTGAGTAAACGAATGATCAAAAATTACCTTTGTAAGAAAAAAAAGTCAATGGCAAAATTGCTCCATTATTTTATCACATGAATGATATGTAAATTTGGTTTTTTGAGTTGTATTATCAATTGTGATTCAGTGGATCTTTTGCTTTCGTTGTCGATATTCCAAAGAAACAAACAATACGAATAACTGCAGGCGAAGGCAAATTGATTTTTTGACAAAGTCACGTTACATTTTGACTTATTTATATGCAGCTTGACAATTCTGGTCTAAAAGGCTCTCTGTTTAATTTGCTCTACATTATCGGCTTGACATTTTTGCTTTCATCTAGACAAGTTAAGTTTAAATCCGTTGGTCGTTGAGTTGACTTGACTTCACCCTCACTGCTCAGTGGCCAGTGCTCACTCACGCCCATTCAAGCCAAGCTAGCTGAGCTCGACACACTTGAAACGTAAACAAGGCACAGGCCAGGTACTACCTGAGAGCTCGTTGGTGCCCTGATGTTCAAAGTGTATAAGAAGTATCAGTCAAAACATTTGCAGCGCCAAGAAAACAAGTCTTTTGTGAAGGTAAAACGATATTGTGGGCAGTTTGATTTGTCCTTTATTTTTGAAAATAATTCAAATATTTTGATTTAAAGTCGACCAAACTTTTTTTTAAGTATGAATCAAAGAGTGCATGAATATTGCTTTTTTTGACGACAATGAGCTGCAAAGTGACCGTGATGGAGTGTAATTTTTTAATTTGTAAAATTCTCATTTCTTTTAGGTTTCTGTCATGTTTTCTAAAATAAAAACTAGCCAGAGGGTTCAACTTGGATCACGATAATCTACTGCAAAAAATCAGAAAGAGAACATTTTTAAGGAAATAGTCATTTCTAAAATGCCTGTGTGCAAGGCCGAAGCCCACAGGGCTTTGGAGCTTTTAGAGGACTACTACTCAAGATTAGACGAGGCCGACGAGAGAGAATTAAAAGTTGCCATTGAGCGGGTAAGTTTGAAGAGACTCAGATTGAAATTTGAACCTAATTACTCATCGCCATTAGTAATTTTAGCGTCTTATTTCGCTATTATTTGAAATGAAAACTTGGCCTTCGTTACGTACAATTTTTTTAATTCTCATTACTTTGCAGGTCATTAAGATTTTCAAGTCTCGTCTTTTTCAAGCTCTTTTGGACATTCAAGAGTTTTACGAACTTACCTTGATGGATGACGGGAAAAGTCATGATTTGAAAACAACTGAGGCGATTGCCATGGCGACGAGGTAAACAATGTGACAGAAACGAAACAGTCATTCGATTGTACTTCTTCAAAAAAACTTTCTTTCAGATGGGAAGTCGGAAAGGGACCTTTTGGAGGATCTAACGTTCCCCCTATTGTTCCCTCCATTCCACCTGCCACCATCATTGCAGATAATAGAATTTCAGAACTCAAGGCAGTTTCAACGAGACCTGTTGTCGTTCAGCCACCTCCAATTCCAATCAATGTTCCTCTTGTAAAGGACGGCTGGGAGTTCGAAGAAATAATTTTAGATAGAGGTGGCTCTGGTCTGGGATTCTCTATAGCTGGAGGGGTTGACAATCCCCACGTTCCAACCGACAACTCTATTTACATAACAAAAATTATTCCGGGTATGCCATGTTTTTCATCTGTCATTTTAAGTTTTATTTCAATTGATTGATTTATTGAAACTTTTCTCCTGACTATTTTAGGAGGTGCGGCTGCAATCGACAAACGTTTGTCAGTGAACGACATTATTACAAGAGTAAATGATGTTTCAGTGGTCAATATTTCGCATAGCGTTGCAGTAGAAGCCCTAAAACGAGCAGGAAATAGAGTTGTCCTACAAGTAAAGAGGAAGGCCCAGGGTGTTGTTGGTCAGGTAAAGCGATTGAGTAGCAGCCGGCAGCTTTATTTGAATAATTTTTGAACTCCTTTTAAAATCTCTTACTTTAAGGCTAGTTAGAAGGTCGATTGCGTTCCATTTCGTTTTTAATTTTTAATTGAAGCATTCTTTGTTTAAGGACGACTTAATAGAAGTAGAACTTTTCAAAGGGTCTAAGGGCCTTGGATTTACCATTGCAGGAGGAATTGGTAACCAAGTAAGTATCTAAACTTTAGGGTAAACGAATGTGATCGATGCTAGTTTGTTATTTTTTTCTCAGCACATTCCTGGGGACAATGGAATTTATGTTACAAAAGTCATGGATGGGGGAGCTGCAGCAGCGGACGGACGCATTTCTGTTGGGGACAAACTTGTGGCTGTAAAGAATCTACCAGGTACCCTTAGTTCACTATTTAATCAAAAAAGTTTCAATAGTCGAAAAATATTACAAAAGGTTTTGAAAATTTCAGGAGGAGACTTTGTGCTGGATAATTGTACTCACGAGGAAGCTGTAAACGCCCTGAAACGTTGCAAAGATAAAGTTATTTTAGTTGTCACCAAGGCTGAGAACCCTTACCCCTCTTCACCAACGATCAGTCAAATTCAACCCCTGCCCCCTGCCAGTTATATGAAGCCTGTAGCAAGGTCAGTATCTGAGGAAGAGCTCATAGGACCTAGACACGTCTCACTTCAAAAAAGTGCTGCTGGTAAGAGCAACTTTTGAAAATTATCGTTCCCATGATGATTAGTATTTGAAACAAGACTTTTCTTTCAAGGTCTAGGATTTAATATAGTTGGCGGCGAGGACGGAGAGGGTATTTTCGTTTCGTTCATTCTTGCTGGTGGCCCTGCAGATGTCAGTGGGCAAGTTCGACGAGGCGACAAAATTATTTCTGTCAACGGAGTTGATCTTAGCCATGCCACCCACGAGGAAGCTGCAAAAGTTCGTTAAATCTTTTTAAAAAATTCAATTAGTCATGCAAGATTATTTGTTTGCTTTTTAAGGCTTTGAAGAGTGCTGGAAACGTCATAAATCTTCTTCTTTGCTATAAACCTCATGAATACGACAAGTTTGAGGCTAAAATTCACTCTCTTAAGAATCAGGTTTGCCTTTACAATAAAATACAAATTTTTGCATCCTTTAAGAAACGGAGGGAATAAAAAAATTATGTTGGCTTTAGATTATGTCAGGCTCAATGATCCGAATGTCCGAGAAAAAATCTCTTTTTGTACGTGCCCTCTTTGATTATGACCCCTCTCGTGATGACGATGTCCCTGCTCGAGGATTGCCCTTTGTTTTTGGAGATATTATTTTCGTCACAAATGCATCAGATGAAGATTGGTGGCAGGCGAAAAGGTTGTATTGATAATAAAGTACAAAATTCAAAAATTATATTTTCTTTGATTTTGGCTTTTAAGGTATGACAATGCAGGCAATGAGGCAGACAAAGGAATAATACCAAGCAAACAACGATGGGAATCCAGGCTCAGGTCTCGAGAGAAAAATGTCAGGTATCTGGACATTGTAATGTCTCGTGTGCAGTTTCTTTTTAATTTCTTATTTTCTCCAAAGGTGGGACAACAGAGGTTCAAAAAATAGCTTAATGCGTAAACGGTCATCGAGCAATAAGAGGCTCCCGTTTTTACGAAATAGAGACGAAGATAATAGTGAGGGAGAAAGCTCAAGTTTGGCGTATGATGGAGATCAGGTTCGTCTAAATTGGAGTTGTCAACAACAGAAAAACGTTCTTTAAAAAGTTAACCAAGTTTCCTATTTTTAAGAGTCTAAATCGCAGTGTTGATGGCGATGAAGTCGTTGGGACACCAATAGTCTCTTACGAACTCGTGCAAGAAGTTGAAATCGATTTCACTAGGTAAGGAAGGATGAAACATTCGAAAAAAATTTAGAAAAGGAATACCATTCTCGTCCCAATTGCAGGCCTGTTGTAATTTTGGGTCCACTTAAAGATCGCATAAATGATGAATTGATCTCAGAATATCCTGAAAAGTTTGGCTCTTGCGTTCCCCATACTACTAGGTGAGCCTTATGGCAATTTGACTTTATTATGATAATAATTTTGCAAAAACTATACTTAGACCCCGGCGAGAATTCGAACTTGACGGTCGTGACTATCACTTTGTTGCTTCGCGAGAGGTTATGGAAAGCGACATTCAGAATCACAAATTTATAGAGGCGGGGCAGTACAACGGAAACCTTTATGGTACATCAGTATCATCTGTGAAAGAAGTGGCAGAGAAAGGAAAACATTGCATCCTTGGTAACCAAATTCGTACAAAAAAACTTGCATTAATTATACCGAAGAAAATATTTCTTTTAGATGTTAGTGGCAACGCCATCAAGAGACTGCAGTCAGCTCGTCTTTTTCCCATTGCTATTTTCATAAAACCAAAAAGTGCCGCATTTATCATGTCAGTGAATGAAAGGATGGCCGAAGATCAAGCTGAGAAGAGTTTCAACAGGTACGAAAGAAAAATATAATTTTGGTGATCAAAAGGCTTAAGAATTGACCACCTTTGATGAAAAAGCTTTGTCAATTTTTTTTTGATAAATCTCATTAAAAATATAAATAAATATTTCAGGGCCTCCAGGCTGGAGCACGACTTTATTCAATACTTTACTGCTATTATTAAGGGCGACACGTTTGAGGAAATCTACGAGAAAGTAAAGGCAGCAATTAAAACTCATTCAAAAAGTACCATATGGGTTCCAGCAAATGAGATGTTCTGATAGAGACAATAATCTTTTCGACTAAGCAGCAATCATGTTCTGACTCAAATGGAGTTCTGAAAAAAGAAACTTCCCCAAAAATTTAGTTCAATATCAATGTAATTTTTTTAAAAACATTTTGCCAATTTAGACTTAACAGATCTGGAGCTCATCAATCGTTGAAATTCTGTCATAAAACTTAGTCGTCGATTAGCTGGGACTATTTTGCACATCTTTGTTTCCAATGCAAACTACTTTTCTTTTTATTTCATCAGGTAAAAAAGGATGAAAGTGGCTTTGAACCACGCTTTTGTTACGAATGTCACTCAAAGCTGACCTTTTAATCCATGCCATAATTTTTTATTTAACAGCATTTCATAATTTTACCCCCATAGAGACCCTGTTTCCATCTTGAAACTACTTAAATTGACATGATGAGGAAGTGTTCAATTGAAATACATCTTCCATTGTTTTCGTGAGTGCTTTCTTATCATAATGTCAAAGAAAGTCACAAAAATCTTCCATCAAAAATGCATTATTTACTTTACTTATCCCCATTGTCTCCCCTCTTAATCTAGAATCTTGCATCAAAACTTGAATCTCACTACATAATTTTCTTGTTTGCATCTAGTTGTAAAACTTCAATTTTCGTTCAAATGGCAAAAATTTGAAAATAATTGCTTGGTTAACTTTATAATAGTGACCTGTGTCACTTAGCTTGTTATAGAAATACAGACTTGGAAAACATTGTGTGAATCTTTGAGGATCCACTAGAAAGCAAATGTGTGATGGAGCTTAATTTATTTTTAATTATGATCATATTCTATTAACAAATCTGGATGAAATTGAGAATAGTTTTAATGAAAATCATCTAAAGTAACAGTCAGGTGAGGATGGCCTCCGACGCCACATATTGATCAATCCTGCACTCATTTTTATTTAATTTTCTTTGAAATAGGCTAAATCTTTCGAAGAACAATTAAATAGATTAATTAAGACTGAATTGAAAATTAATGGGTTTGACTGACATCCATTTTGAATGAGTTGAATTCGGATTTTGCGAAGGAAAATTGCAGGTACCTGACGAGATAAAAAGCTTTTTGGGGATGAAATTTAGTTCAACTTGCATGTGTTTTTTTAAGTCAACTGAAGGTATCTTTTTACAAAATAAGTCATAATGAAGAAATTTGTCAGTCATAATAGGTACTGACGGGCTAGATTTTGCTTAGTCAACAGGTTCTGACAAATTGAACATTTCAATAGAAAATATGTGCGTGATCATTCGTGTTGTGATAATTGATAAATCTAAATAAATTGAGAAACACCATCAAGACAAATTAATCAGTATCTTTTGCTATCACAGAAGCCTTAATGATGCTCAATCTGATTTTTTTTTAATTTTGGAAAACATTGGACCTGATTCAAATCTTGAATTTAAGAGAGCATTTGATTTGTAACATGTCAGTGAACTTTAGAATGATCAATTTGTCTGCAAAAAAACTACCTCAGTTGATGACAAAAAAAATTGTTTTCGAGTATTAAACGAAAGAAAATTCATATACCCTTAAAATATGAACAGTTACAAATGTTGCATTTTTGTTTCCATATAATAAAATTGCCAAACATAAACATGTCTCTGATGCCTGCCTTTTTGAAACCTTTTTTTTTGGTTCAAAAAGGAGACTGAAATGCAGATTAACTTTGAAAAAACTTTCTGTTCCAGGAAGCATTACCCACTTGTCTCTTTCTCTTTGAGAAGAATATCAATCCCCGCCTGCGTGTATTTTACAAGCTCTTTAATAGAGCTATGCAGGGTTAGAGGACCGAACATTCGGTCAAGACGAATAATGAAATCTGAAAATATGGTGCATTGATTAATGAAAAAAAAGGTTAAGTTTGAAAAAGCAAATTCAAATGTCTCACCTTCGCTATGCGATCTGTGTGCTGAAATATCCGCCAAGTCCCATATTTCATGACATTGACTTAGATAATTAACAAAAATATGTTGCTTTTGCATGACGTTTTGAGGTACAGTTAGTGAAGGCTAAAAAAGTTAGATCGTGTTAAATAATATATGGCTTTTTTACATTAAGGGATTGCAGAGTTACCGTTGACCCCATCCCGCCGTTTGTGAGCTCATTGGCAGATGTGTATCCACTACTTTTACTACACATACTGCCCTCTGACCCTGCCGGCGAAGGAGTGGGTGAAATGGTTTGTTGTTGACCAGTTGGACTATTTGCATCAGCTTGAGTGGATGCTTTCAGAAGATGGTCACCGAGAATTTTCTGGCATTCTTTCAGCTCTTGGCGTCTTAATTTGTACATTCTTAGATACAGAAGCGACTGGCATCGATTACTGAAATAATTGAAGAATCTTGATTATTTGTAATAAAATCTTTGGAAAATGCATTTTCTAAACTCGACCCAATACCTTAAAACCGACAGTTTACTTCCGATACTTCCGCTAGTATTGACAGACGGAATTTTTCTACAAAATAAAAAAATTGGGTTTGCATAAAGATATCAAAAAACCATGGTGGTTTTGGTAAAAACAAATTACCGTAAGAGATCTAAAGATTCCTTATAAATGTGGAGCGCAGCAGGTTTTTCACCGTGTATCTCATTTCCTATTGCTGCAAGAGACAAGTAGAGCACTGAACGTAAGTATTTAATGGATTGCTGAAAACAGAAAACAAAATTGAGTTTTCAGATTAAAAAAGATTTAACCTGATTCGGAATCTCACCAATTCTGATACTGCCTCTAAATCTCCTTCTAGTTTCATTCTCTTGGCCATGTTTGTAAATTCTGAAACGTCTATGTCCGCATACTCTTCTTCTTCAGACCTACGGTTCTCCATATATGAATAGAAGACTTGGTTTGGGGGTGGCATGAGGTTAGCAGAGTCAGTCGATGAGGATGTCTGTGGTGACGAAACTACGCCGTCAAGTTTGGACTTTTTCGACTGCTGTCGGCGATTGGGTAATGGAGGGACCAATTTGTCAGTTAATATTTCCTCGCTTAATTTTCTCTTTCTATGAATTGCTTCAGTTCTACGCCGTGACAGAATATTGCTAAGTCCCGGGCCCAGCATCGTGATTGGAATGCAGCAAATGAGAACTGGCCTTCCATCGGGTCGACGCTTCACGCCGTTATCAATCTACAACGATTAAATAAAGAAATTAAGATTTCTTAATTTTTAAACTCAGGTTGCATCTCAAGCTTCTCACCGGACGATTTACTGGACTATGAGAAGTAAGAGTGGCTGCATGAGATAGACCTTGACTTTTGATCGCAACGGTCGGTGGAGAAAGATTTGTAGATGATGAAGGAAAAGTGGGGCCCTTTAAAAGAGAAGAGGACATTTTTAATGAAAATTCAGGTTTGTTTTGTGTTTGTAAAGACTTTGGAGAAACAAAGCTTAAAGAAAAATTTATAGAATTGTACCTGAGTTTGGATTTCTACTTTGATCCCACTTTTCCCTGTACTTTTCCCTGCTTTTGCACCGGCAAAAATCATTGAAATTGCTGTTTTTTTGTTGCTAACATCCTTTTCTGAACATTTTTCATCGTCTTCATCAGGCTCAGACTTCAAATTTTGATCCGAAGATACAAGTTTGTTATGTCTTGTGCGGTTGATCCCTAATATTATAAAATAAAAATGTAAGAACCTTTTTGTATCTTCTGTATTGATGAAGAAATTATACCTCCACGTTTTTGAACATTTCTCCAAACTGGGCTGTTCAAATTGGGATGCTTTGGTGATAGCTCTGTTTCAACTTCGTCATCGCTTGAAGAAGATGAATATGTGACCTTTGGGGTCGGTTTTTTGTTAATTCTGTTTTGCGGCCTCGAGCTTTTGCCACGATTCTTTTGCTGTCTTTTTGCAGGGTGAAAACCTTCATCCTCATGTTCTTCTGAGCTTGAAGTAGATTTAAGAGCAGGAGTGGCTGAGGCTCGTGGCAAGGGTCTACCAGTGGGTGTTCGAGATGGTGTAAGCCTTATGTTTGCTGTTTTTTGAGATGGCTGATTAAAATGCTCTTCATCAGAATTGTCTGAGATTCTCTCTGAAATAAATATGTTTTAAGTTTCCATTGGCCCAAATGATACGATCAGAGTTCACTCTTTGAAAAAACACGGTTGGTTTTTTCAAGCAACATTGTAATAACATTGTACTGTTTTATATTAAAAAAAATAGTTTAGTTAAAAAGGATTGCTTGTAACTGAGGGCGAATTCTGTTTGTTGTTACCTGATATTTTTCTAAATGGCTGCTTTTTGGGAGGACTTTTAAGCAGTGGACTTATCAGCGTCCTTTGGCTTTTTCTTCCCTTATTGGCATGAGAGGTTATACTTTCATTGTCGCTTAAAACGTGCCTTGGCTTTTTTAAAGATATGGAGGACCGAGAGCTGAACGGACTTGAAATGGGTTCAATCTAAAATAGTAAAAGATAGGCTTGAATTTCACATTTGAAGATATTTTTTTGCTCTAAGACGAAAGCAATAAATTTTCTTTTATTCATTTTACCAATTCTGGCAAGGGTTGGCGAAGAAAATTTGACATGGCATCTTCATCATCTTTAACATGCTGGTCCGAAAGACAATCAATTGACATAGACAAGGAATTGATTGTGTTTGGGAAGGCCTGGCATATACAAATTAAAGCGTTGGGAATGAAATCAAACAAATAAGTAGGAGCAACAAGCTTAAATTAATAAAGTGTGAGCAACAAAAAAGGTTTTTAAGCTGGAATAGCATTCTTATAAAAGAAGAGATAGGAAACTTCTACAAGATATTTTGCTTTACCTCAGGGTTTTTTGGGCTTGGTTGATGTTGTGATAAGTTGCTATGTGGACCATGTGGTGAATGGGTAGACCTAAAAACGATTCATGAACATCTAAGTTAGAGGCTGCTTCAGATTAGTTTAAGCCAATGTCTTACTTTGCTTTTGAAATGAGTGTTTGAAGGCTAAAGTCATTATCACTTCCCATAATGTTTTTCTCGTCGTCACTTCCTGAAAGATCCTTGTCAACAGAGTGGTCACGCACAGGAGATGATCTCGATTTTTGGGATATTTTTTCATCCTCATCGCTGGAAGAATCGTAGCTGGACGATTCGTTACTGGAGGAGTCTCCCGAGGATGATTTAGGTTTGGTGGTCTCTAAAAGTGAAATGCATTTATTAAACTCATTATCTTCAAGTTTATTCAAAAATCCAAGAATAGGTTACCTGTAACAGGCTTTGATGGAAGAAAGGAAGTTGCTTTGTTGGACTAAAAACAAAAACATTTTTCTTTCTATTTATGATAAAATATTAACATGTGAATGAGAAGCTAGAGATGTCAAATCTTACCTTGTGATTGTCACTGTCTGAGTCCTCAGATAGACAAGGACCTTTAATGGTTCCTAAGGAATTGATTGAGGGCTCTGGCCGGTGCGACAAGATTGGTTCAATTAATGCCTCAGGCTCGCTCTAAAATTCATTAAAATCAATGAGTAGCATAAAACTTCTTAACTCGTGCTTTTTGAAATAATAAAAACATTCACTATTATTATCTGCTAATAACTAGTACCTTGATGGGAGCTCTGGGTGGAGAATCCAGCGATCCAATAAAGCTGTTGCTTGAGGTGAAACTAGTGTACTTAGGAATACCGTATCGACCAGTGTTTCCCATGTGATTTGACAGTTCAACTCTGTGAAAAGCAGAGTGTTAGATTCAGGAATAGTTGTGACTAAAATATAAATATTTACCTTGGAGTGACAATTCCCTCTAAGGGTGTACGTACAGGATGCATTATTGAAAGAAGCATCTCTTGAACTTTGTCTTTATCATCATCGTCGTTGTGTTTCAAGGTCTAAGTAATGACAATCAGTGGTTTTTAAAAATGGATATTTTTCAACTTTAATTGTTGTAACAAAATATATTTTTTGCGCTAAGATTATCTGGAAGATTTCATTTTCTTTTCTTTGACATAGCGTAGACTTACTTGAAGCGGAAGTTTGGTAAGAGCCCTGCTTGCTTGCTTCAGCCTGCTTTGTGAAGATATATCCGATTCTTGTAATCCAAGCCTATTCTGACTAGCTTGCATGGGGTAATGAAAACCTTGGCCAAACCTCTTGTCTGATGAGCTCTGTAATATGGTAGGGAAATTTTTTTTAGAATGAACTTTATGTTTTCTGTGAAGAGGTTCAAAATTGCCTGTTGACTAAGTCCAAGATGGGGAGGGAAAGAGGCATCTGATACAGTACGAGGAAATCCTACCGTCATGAAAAATATTTTATCCATACAGAGATTTGAAAATTTATTCTTACCTGATGGTGGTTGAAAATCACCTAATGGAATGCTCGACGAACTCCGAATAAAGCTCTTTTCAGATGGCCTGCAAAGTTATAAATTACAGAATGTTTTCAAAAAAATATCGATCTAACAAATAAACCTCAAAATATGATTGTCCGGTACTCTAAAAGTTTGAGAACTTTGATAAGGAGATGTTAATACACGCTTCTGAGTCCGAAACTAAATTAAATGTACATGATATAAATTTTCTCTAAAGGCATTTACAAACGCAATACTACTTGATCGTGATTTTGAGAGTTTCTGATTAAATGACCAGAGTCAATGTTTGGAATGTCAAGATCGTTGGAGTTATGGATAGCATTTGGCACCGTAAATCTGTCATCGTCATCATCACCTAAAAAAAAAAGATGTGAGTCAACCCCAACATGTTTTATTCATTTTTGATAAACCCACCAATTATGTGATGTAAGCTAGGGGCGGGAGTAGGCGGCTGGTAGTCGATGCCAATACATGGGGTCTTGCTGGTTATAACGTTTTGGGCATCAGAAAATGTTCCCAAAACTTTAGCTACATTGCTTCCACTGGTGTCGTTTTCTCGAACAGGTGCGTTGAATAAATCTGCTACAATTGAGTATATTTTAATTTAAAAAAAACCTTTGAAAATTATTTTGATCTCAGGGCTTAAGTTATAAGCTCAAACTGTATTTTTTAAAGTAACAAACATACTTGAAAATAGCTCTTGTTCTTTTTTTGCTTGTTCTCGTTGCTGCTGTTCCTGCCATCTTTGCTTTGCCGCCTTGAGGAAAATTGATTTCAACACCAAATTCAAAAAAGGACACTGAGTAAAAAGCCCTTTGCATAAGCTTTCATTACCTTTTTTTTCTCATCTTGCAATTGTGATATTCTAGACTTAGTAGAGGGCGGTGGCATAAGACCATTTGAAGGCTAATAAATCAGATTTCAACTTTATTTAGTGATAGATGATTTTGATATCAACAATTAAGTTACCTGATGCATCATGGAGGTATGGATAGTTGAAGAAACACCCGCAGCAGAAATGCCTAAACAAATAATTTACAATGTATTAGGCGGAACACCTAAATTTTATTTTGCTGATATGTAAGCCTTACCTTGATGACCTCTCCCATTTACGGAGGACAAATGAGACTGACTTGAAGAAAAATTGTTCGGTGAAATTAAGGCCCCGTTCGAGTACAACCTTACGAAAAAAGTGAGAAAAGGGTTAAAGATTTTTATTGAAAAAGTTTCAGGGTTTGGTTTGGCTTTACCCGTTAGGGTGCCCACTCGACAGTTGGGAGAGAGACCAACTGCCTCCTCCCGTGTACATTTTTACAAAGTCGCCACAATCAGAGAATCAAAATTTCTTCCGAGTCTTCCTAGCTACGTCAATCTTCATTCTTGATTAAGCATAGTGCTGCTTATCTGTGAATGATAAAGACCCTAAAACAAAATGACTTTATATTGATAACATTTAAAAAAGATCATTCTGAAAAAAAAGTTTGAAAGTTGAGAATCTGGAGCATCCTTAGTCATTCTCCTCCCCAATCACGCCTACCCAGCCCCAAGCTTGCAAGAATTAGTAAACTAATTAGATGTCTGTGACATTTTTGTCGCTCTTTAGCTACTTGAACTTTCCTTGATTTTTTTGCACTGGTCAACTATGAACCTTGAGTACTCGACCTAAGTGTTTCAACTTTGAAAACATTTGAAATTTTATTTTAAAAACTGTAGATGCATGAAAAGTATTTTCCTGTGAAATTTTTGGGCATATAATTTAGGTTAAATGAATGGGCTAATTCTTTGATGCCAAAAAAACCTCAGCCAATCCTTTTTTAATAAAAATTTTAATTGAAGTTGGCAGCCCAATATTTGGGGAAATCAAAATGGATAATTTTTGGGAAAAATGGTTGAGATATTACAATTGAACAGAGGTGAAAACTAAAAGTTTTCGAGAAAAAAACCCTAAGGATTTTTTGGCTTTGTTCACTCAGTACGTCCGTCATACCTTCAGATGAAAGAAACTTGTGGCTGAACCATTATCTCAAAAACTGACTTGGTTTGCCTTTCTCGTTTAAAACTGCTTTATTTGAATAGGGCTTCTACAGTAGCTACTTTTAGTCTGAGGTTGATCACATTTTTATTTTTGCATAATCACTTTTTATTTCCGTCGTCGAGAACACGAAGGCCACCAAGCCAACGTATTTTTCTCAGCTTTAAAGCAAAAGTTGATGCTAAAATAATAAAATGAGAACAGGCAGAATAAAAAGGATTCAGTTTCCTGTAATGTTGGGTTTTTTGACATATTAATGACGTTGGGTGACTTGAAACTATCTCTCGAAAGAAAACTTCTTTCTAGTGCAATATAAAAAGTCGGGTTAGAAATTTACCTTTGCAATAGGCCTCTTGAGTTTACTTATAAGTTTGACAAAATAGTTACAGACTTCCAAAAGTGCTTTAATTTTAAAGATCCTTGCAAGATGGCTTCCGGAATGGTCACTCACTTACACAGTTGGGTGCTTGCTTGGAAATTCTTTTTGAAATCGAATTAAGATTGTTACATTTTGCACTTGCATCACTGAGTGGTTTCTGTAATATTTGCCTTGATTTTTGCTTTTCTAAATATAACTCAATAATTTTCAGTCAAAAGTTCAGACAGCATTTGAATGCGTGAAGGCACAGAGATTAGATGGAGGACACACAATTCACAACAGACAGAACAAACAACGAGGGTCAAAATAAACAGCTGCTGTAGAAATGAAAGGGAAAATGTTGAAACCTGTGACAGACATGTGACAGGCTACCGTGACCAGCGTAGAAATCTATGCTTTTCGATCTTGTGCAGCTGATGAGTGACAATTAAAACAGCGCCGAGTCAACAGCATTTACTTCTCTATGCGTGTCGAATTGAGCTGACAGGCAGGAATGGCAGTCGTGGCGTATCAGCTGTTCATCAACATAGGGCAGATTGAGCGACCTTCATCCAATCTCTCTCTCTCTTTTCTCTTCCTTCTTGTTGAGAATTGGTCACCCACCCTCACCTGATGATATATAGAGGCAGCAAGGTGATCAAATTTGACAGGGAGACCCCTTTTTACATTGAAATCTATTCTTTTGGGCCAATGGCTCAAAGGAATCTCCATTAATATTTTCATTGAAAGTTATTTAAAAATAGATTGGTGTATTATTAATGGGGACCATGAAGGGTAGGACGTTACTTCCGGTATGAAAACCCGTTGTCTAAAGCTTTGGATCTTGATTTAACAGTTATGGATCTATTTGGGTATTAGAGTTGAACATTTAAAAGAATAAATGCTAATCTGACATCAAAAATTTACCTGAAAATATGTAAAAAAAAAAAGGTTCAAATGATCGATTTAAAATAGTTATTATATTTATGAAACATTATATCGATCAGAAAATTTATCATTAATTGCTTGAAGCAATCAAATCACGCAAAAATGTTGAAAATATTAATAAACTTTTGCAAATTGAACAATATGCAATTGAGATAAAGATTTTTTTTTTCCAATTGTGTTGGTTGAGGTCCTGCAGAAAAAGATAATTTGTGAATTGACAAACAAAAATAGAAGAAAAAAAAATACAAAATGAGTCTTTTCACTGGAACAAAAAAAAAGATAACAACGTGGATTGATAAGCCAAGAACTGAAAAAAAGCTCAAGTTTTGAAAGCAATCAAGATATAAGAGATTGAGTTGAAGAAAAAAGAATGCATAAACTGTGGTTAAATGGGGGTCTGGCATTCTTTTTCTCTTGATAGCTCAAAATAAAGTAATAAATGTAAGAATCAACAAATGGGGTCAGGATGGCAAACAGAAATGAAATATTATTTATGACTTGAATGACGAAGCGAAAAATTACGGTAAAAGCACCGAGGGACACTCGAACTTCCCTTAAATAGAACAGATTTCTTTTACAATAATGAGGCAACCGATTATCTGGACATCATATTAAGATTTAGTTGCTGCTCGAGCATAAAAACTTTTTAATTTATCCTAATTTCAAGGGACTTTACATATCATCTCTATTGAAAGATTTACGTTGGGAAAATGCTTCGTCAATTGTGTCTAAATTGCAGCCGGACTCCGAATACATAGAATGAATTTTAAAGCCTGTTCCTAGATGACACAAATTTCAAAAAATAAATTCTAGCTTTTCGATTGACAGTGGTGTACAACATCAAACAAAACAGTGGCATGGTGGTTTCAAATTAAACCTTCAAAAAGCCACGAAAAGATCTGACTAAATTAAGAGGATTGTGACCTTTTATCACGACGCAGAAAATATCTGAACTGCGAATAAACATCATCGATTGGAAAAGTGGTAAAATGTTAACATTGATTGGGGAAGAACATGCCCTGGGTCGAAGTCATTCATACAATAGTGCCAGTACCCTGGCCACTTTCAGCAGTGGAGCCGTAACTCTGTGAAGATCGCGTACTATTTGTGCATCCTCCTACGGCTGTCATTATGGGAGGGTTCTGAAAACAAGTTATGTGATAAATTGATTCAATTTCGTCGAAAAAAATTGTAACATACAAATTTTCCTGGTCTAGCCCAGGTGCAAACATATCCATCCTGACAAGCTGTCACAAGGCATTCTTCTCGAAACACTAAAGACGTGAGTCTCTCGTGAGCAATTTTTTTCACGACCAATGGCTCAATTATAGGAATTTCGTTGATCCTGGGGCATTGCGCGCTTCCGAGATCAATCATCTCGTCACAGTTTAATGAGGTATTGGATGAGCTAAAAAAATTCTGCATTAGTTAATAAGTCTAGAAAACAATCTTTAATTTTAAATTACCTGAACTCAGCAACGTTTCCACTTCCACTGCTTGATCTAAAAAGATTTAAATCAATTCCAGTTAAATGATTATAATTAAAATCAATCAAAAGTTCTTGCAAACCTGGAATGAAGCGAGAAGTTTCTTTTTTCCTTATTTCTATCACCAAAATTCAGCGATGCCAGTCGCTGTGACAGGGACCCAACAGTGTGTCCTGAGCTAAAATGAATTCAAAAATATTGAAAAAATCTTTTCTTGAGGACTTTGTTTGTTTTTCAATTACCTTGTACTCCCTCCGTCTAATATTCCCGAGTCTTTGCTATAAAAAACAATCGAGCTGATTTGTTGTATCTCTAAGCTGAGAGAAAAGTTCATACCTGGTTAAGGAATTAGAGTTGGACAAGTTGGACGACGTGTGATTTTGATTATTGCCTTTCAACTTGCTACTGGATGAAAAAATTTGACTAGACGGTGTGGAGGAGTCCACTAGGCTACATGACTTGGAGTAAATGGCAGAGGATTGCTTCAGTACATCAGCAGTCATATCCCATAAACAAATTAATGTGTCCTGGCCAACAGATCCAAATCTGTAGCAAGTGACGTTTGATGCAACTGGGGGATAAGACGTTGTAGAACCATCTTGAAGGAAAATGAAAACTCAAGACAGGCTAAGTTTAAGTCAGCAAGAAGAGAAGTTTACTTTCTGTATCTTTTTTAGTTTTATCAAAGGAAAAACCCAGAAAACTAACTCAGAAACGGGAAAACATATGAACAATCAACAAAAATTTTCATTTTACCTTTCTTTTTTACTTCATCGTTTTGACCAAGTACCACAGAGCCATGATTCGTATGATGGTTCAACAACCCGTTGTTACTTGGATTTTCATCATCTGATCCTAGATATAAAAACATAATCTTATAAAAAAACTGTTTTGCAAAAGATTCTCAATACAGATGAGCACATCAGAGAAAAATCAAAGAGCCTATCAATTTTAAGATATTACATTAGTTTTTTTCAAGTTTTTACCAAATTTTTTATTGGAATATTTTTATACCCTTAAAGCAAATTTGTTACTTTGATCAATTTCAAAGCAGAAAAAAAGAGATGAAGTGTTTTAGCATTAAAGAAGTCTTTTTGTGTTGGTTCACCTGAAAAATCCAACCCGTCGGGTAACTCTCCATAAGCTATATTGTATTGGTCGAACGAGACTACAGAGACCCAAGACTTGTGACCTTGTCCTCGTACAACCACTCTTTTTTCTTCGAAGCTATAGACACTTACAAGATCATCTTCCCCTCCAAAGACCAAATACTTTGAATCAGGAGACCAGCAGACGCACAGTAACCCACCAAAGTATGACCTTGATAGAATATTTATACAATTAATAGCTGAACTCTGTTGATTGTATTATGCACTTGCCTAGCTGCCCCAATCAGTTCAAAAGTTTCGTAGATGAATATTCTTAAATAACCATCTTGAGATACAGTTGCAATGTAAGTTCCGCAAGGAGAAAACGCAAACTCATTGAGACAGCCTTTCCCAATGGTCCACTTATACAAAGGATTTCTGTTGCCCTTTATTTTGCACGTGTAAACAGCAAATCCTGGACCCTGTTTGAAGACTTGGTAGTTTGGTGTTCCTAAAAATTGATGAATCCATTTGATTTTTTTCTTATTTTTATACATTGAGTGGTCGAACCTGGACAACATAATAGTTCATGGTCGTATACGTATAAGTTTCCACTAGCGTAAGAAACAATAAAGTGGGTAGACGAAGAAGGAATCCATTTTATGCATGTTGCCCTGGTCTTGTCGATGTGGCGCTAACAGCATAATTTATCTTTTTACTGAAAAAAATTGGGTGAAACATGCTTTTAAGTCATACCTCCTCGTTGAAGAGTTTTGAAGAGTCTTTTCTATCTGGATCTACCATCTGTATTTGTCCACCAGAAAAACCTACAACCAATAAGGCACAATCCCCTTGCTCAGAGAAATCATGGCAGGTGGGGCAGGTCCCTTTATAAACTCTTTTGTCGATGGGTTTGTTTAAATCGGCAGCTTTTCGCACACCCCGATAAGGATAGACAAAAATTTCACGGCCAAAGTTGAACGCGATTCGTTCCAGCTTTGATCCAGTTGTTTCAGGTTCCTGGGTTGTCACATTTTGAGAATTTGCTGGCAACGAGGCAAAAGAGACTTTTACTGGAACGCTCACACCAGCACTTCCCTGGCCATTGGCATAACCGACTCGGTTGGGTCTTGAATATTCAGACAACGTCATGAGTTTATAGGTCCCTTCCCTATTAAAACAGGATTATTAGCAATATGTATCAGCATTAGATAAGTCTACAATGACAGCCAGGACTTCCACTTACCTTGTCATAAACTGAGTTTTGAGTTCGTCATTTGGACTATTACTGCTACGCGGTCCCAAGTCTAAGGATGACATGGCCATCCTGACTTTGGTTCAAAAGTAGGAGTAGTAGACCGTAGTTGGACGAATGTAAAGCCAGTGTGGCCTCCAACAGTCGAACATATCTTTTTGAGATGCACCACCATACAGCTAGATCGAGATGGTCAAATTGTCCTGAATGTCCAACGGCAAGTCAGGGTGAAAAGCTGAGCGTGTGATCTTTATCACTTCACAGAATGTTGAATTGTTTTAAAACACTAACGTCACATTTGCCAAATCATGTTTTAACGCTGAAAGCACCTCAACTTCTTGGAAACGTCGCTTGGAATGTTCATTAAATGTCACTTCGAAAGAGTGTTTCCAAAAACAAATCAATAGTTTTCTTAAGTGATAGTTGATTAACAGTCCAAGTTTATTTTTGGGATAAAACTAATTTCTCTTATCATTAAATAAATATAACCTGCGTTTCTGTTTCTTTTCTTTTCTTTTTTTGGTTCGATTCGGTTCGGACAAAATATAAGATTAAGGACTAGAAAATGGAGAAGGAACTAAAAAGTTCCTAATTAATAAAGCATTAACGTATACTCAAACCTTTGCATTTTCTTTTAAAATCCATCAATACATTTGTATTTTTCTAAAATTCCAGTATAAAATTGTATGAATTTTTGAGACACAACTTTAAATATTTAGTTAAATACAAATTTATGTAAAAACAAACTTCTTAGAAAATTCATTGATGCCTGTGAAAGGAACAAATGATGTGAAAATAATAATAAATAATAAATCTCAAAACAAACAAACAATTTGATTGTTTTCGGTAACTTTAATTT
>Ga0194133_10003975_pt1 | contig 20365 bp, 8 predicted proteins | sample TA2KigOf40mmetaG_FD_155448 | JGI IMG/M metagenome (GOLD analysis project Ga0194133, IMG submission 155448) | Freshwater microbial communities from Lake Tanganyika, Tanzania - TA2015055 Kigoma Offshore 40m | ecosystem: Environmental > Aquatic > Freshwater > Lake | place: Tanzania: Lake Tanganyika...
GTTGGGCGAAAAATGCGTTAGGCGAACTTAGATTGGGCGAAGGGTGGTAGGCGAACTTGGATTGGGCGAACTTAGATTAGGCGAAACCAAGTAGACCCGATTTTTTCAAATTTTGTTGGATAAGTTTTCATTTCTCTTTTATTACTTTGCTTTGTTATTAACCTTTGGGTATGAGCCTTAATTAGAAATCACAAGATTATAATCTATATTATGTTGGTCTTCAGGTCAAAAACTAAGGATAAAAAATGAAAAATCGATGCTGGAAAATTGAAAAAGACCTTCGCAGATTACAACAATTGAACTATTGAGTCAACAATTCTTCTTTCTGCTTTTTTTTGTAATGCAAAGAGGAAAATTGGAAAAATTAATGCTTCTGATCAAAGTGTGATTTTTACATTTATTCCATAAAATTATAAGGTGAAGCCTTAGAACTTTAAACAAAAACAATTTAGTTGTTCAGAAAAGCAATCTGTATTTTTTCTTTTTGACTTTTTCCCGACTTTTATCCAATTTTTTAAGGAGCTTTTGAATAAACTGTATCAAAAAGGGTTGATCTGACTTTGACAAGCCCAGAAGATGGTATACATTTTAATAACTCATCTAATTGAACTGAAAAAAAATCTTCAAAAATCCTTTAAAAAACTGAAGATTTTTATTTGAAGAAATTGTTTTAGTCTGAATGGACCCTGATTGTTATTACTTTCTTTCTTTCTTCGCTTTATTCTCATGCGTTACTTTACTTCACAACTTTACAAGAGTTAATGTCTTGACCAAAAATGTCACACATTGCTGCAAACAATCTTCCAGATTGGTAGCTAAAATATGTTTTCTTCAGGAGTCGTCTCCTCGCTGCGTCATCCATTTCCGTTCCTAATAACCAGTCAGTACATTGTGCATCCATGAATTTCAATCAGTTTTGGACTGCTTTCCAATCTTCCCTTTTGCATTATTAAAGAACTTGGCAGTGCCTGGTTGTCTGCGTGTTGTAATGGTCTTGTTCAGTTTTTCCTTGAGGTATCTAGAACCTGTTTGGGAATTGAACCCTAACTGATCCCTGATTCTTTGCAACATTGGTTTGGTATGCAAATTTTAAAAGGAAATCATCATGGAAAAAGGATCCATCTCAATTCTTAATGGCAAAGTAAATTAGGATAAGTCATATAGACAAAGAAATCATCGACACGATTCAGATTTGATTCCATTCTACCATTTGGTGTGCCTAATTTTGTTTTCCCTTTGGTTCTCAGGCTTTCTTTGGTATATCTGAAGCATTCAAAGTAACTTCCCAGCTTTTGTCATTACTCAAGCTGCATTCTAAAAAGCAAGCCACTTTTTTTCTTTTATTCAACTTAAAATCACATCAATGATGATAACTGATAGCTTTTTCGGACGAACGATTTGTGAATGGAAGATTTTTTGAAAATCAATCCATCCATCTATATATTCAAATCAGTTTCAAAATTTTGCAAAATAAAATAAAGTTTTTCAGTCAAAGTTTCCTGTGAATCAATCACATTTTTCACAGGCTTTATATCATGTTTAAGTGCACTTCAGAAAATGAGATGGAATTGTTTCATTGCATTGTCAAAGTATCTGAGCCTACCACAAAGTCAAAAACTATTGTTGACTTTAAGAAAAATGGCCCAAATCAGCAAATTTTGTAAAGGTCTTTATTTTGAAAAACGCCTTTCATTTTCAACTTTGACTTGTGAAAAATTTAGTGGCAATTTTTTGTCTTTGACTTTCCAAGGAATTAGTTTTTGAAATGGCCTTACATTTCTTGTTGTAAAAAGCATTTTCTTGTTTAATCAAGCCAAAAATCCTTTCAAAAGTCATTTTCTCAAAAGAACAGCCATTAGCAAAAATATGAAACATTTATTTTTGTTCCTAAGGGTGATGCAGTTCCACGATACTTTTGTTTCTATCATGGGCTATTAAGAAATTCTAAGTTGAGAGCCCATTTTCATAAAATAATGTTGTTTTGGAGAGATGGACGAAAAAACCTTTGAAAGACAAAAATGGAAAATGTCTGGAAAAAAACCCTTTACTTAAGATCAAAGTGGAGAAATTTTGTACAAAATTTATGTGAAACAATTATGAATGAGCCACAAGGTGCGATATTATGTGAAGTCGCCAAATCCAAACTCGTCAAATCCCAACTTGCCGATCCCAACTTGTCAAACGGACAAACTCGCTGAATCACAACATGTGGAAAGGATGAACTTCTCTAACCTAACCTAACCCTGATCCTAACCCTGCAGTCCATGTTTCCACCCCATTTATTTTAATCTAACCTAACCTCGTTCATAACCCTGCGGGGCATGTTTCCCCCTCATTCATTTCAACCAAATCCCTATTCTGCGAATAAGGATTTGGCAAATTAGTCTGCTCAACGAGTTGGGATCAGCGAGTTGGGATTCGACGAGTTCAAAGTCGACGAGTTCAAAGTCGACGACTTCTTGTATTCCCACATGGTGCAGCAGCCACTGGACAAGAACCTCTACACTGTAACCCAATTAAGTTTATCCCTTGGGCTTTGCTTTATAAGCCCACATTCACAACAAAATCATATCAGTCGGTGAACCATCATGAAAAAGCGATTGCCCTTAATTTGAAACTTTGTCTCTTGGTTAAAAGGAGATTTTGCCGACCTACTAGTTTGTCTACCACTACTTTGCCTAACCCTAGCTTGCCATGGCTGAGAGGTCATAGGCACCTGACTGAGAACTAAGATCTAAGGTTGTGGTTGTGGGTTCAATCCCTGGCTGCCCATGCCAACAATTTTTCAACCCCAGATTGCAAAAAAAAATCAACAAGGCACTCTCAGTCAGGGTAATAGTAGACTGCAGTGGCCATAAACTTCTATGGGGGGACTCTTATAAAGGTGTTGGTTGCGCATCAACATCACTTGAGTCTATACTGCACAAGATTATTATTATTATTACCTACCAGTTCGCTTACCACTACATAAAATTAGGTACTAGTTTGCCTATCCTCAGTTTCTTACCTAATACATATGAGACCACTAGTAATTGCCTAACTTCTGCGCCAAGTTTGGGCTCGGGCTCAAAATGAAGACCTGGAGGGTTTAGGCCCAGATGATAATGCCTGCAGGGTTAGGCCCACGAGGTTAGGTTAGGTTAGCAATAAAATAGTTTTGGTTAATTTCATGTAACCCTCTGGGCCCGGGCCAAGGTTAACTAAGTGAATTAGTTGGTAGGTGAACTCTAATAGGTAGATGATGTAGTCAGGTAGGCAAACTAGTAATCTTAAGAAGTAGGTATCTAAATCCTAAGTTTTTGAATTTATTCCTTCCATATCAATTATGAATTTCCTATTTTGAAGAAAATCCATGATACAGAAAAGAAGCCCTGATGACATTTTGTTTTGGAATAATTGATAAAACTTGTCTGGTCTGAGGAGATCAAAAGCTGCAGAGAGGTCTACTGAGTAGATCAATCCGTTGAGGTTTGCATCAAGGACTCTTCCAATACTCGATTGTATTTCCAGTAGAGCAGTTTCAGTTGAGTGAGATTTTCTGAAACCATGCTGATGCAATCCTTCTTGACCATTTAGTTCATTCTCCAGCCTTAAAAGTGAACATTTTTCATATATTTTACAAAAAGTTGAAAGGATAGAGAAAGGTCTGTACTGTACTATATACTGAGCTTTACTGTCCCTTTGATGAAAAAAAATTGTTTATTTGAATCCTTTTAATCTAACAATCAATAAATTACTTCACATAAAAATCTAAAAATTTTCTTGACTTTACCAGGCTTCTTAAAGGAGAAAAGAAATTTTACTTAATCTCTCAGCAATAAGGCTTGTTGCTTCCATGAATAAAAATTAAGTGTGAAGGAATAAAAATTTGATTTTTCATTCAATCTGCAAAGGTCAATTCATTTTTCCAATCATGAGTTCTTTCAGATTAATGCAATCTTTGGGTAAATATTTCAGCCTTGAAAGATGAAATGAGAAAATCTTTGTACAACTTTCCAATCAAAGGAAAAAAAGCTAGAGAGCTGTCATGCCCATATTTTAACCTAGCGACTTTTTATGCTTCAAAAAAAGGTTTAATCAAAAAGTATTTGAGTTCAGGGTATTGAAAGAAAATAATTGATTCTGTCCGGACAAGCAGCTGAAATGTTGGCTTAGCTACCAATCTTGTACACATCTGAAGTTAAGAAGTTAAGTCAAACCATTTGAAATGCTTAAATCCATAACAATATTGATGTACCTAGGTGGATAGGCCAAAAGGACCTCAGTACTTTTATTATTTTATCACGCATCCTATCTAACCATTCCCAATCACACTTGATCAATGAGCCTTGCTTCCTTTGTTGACAAATAGGCTTCCGTGCCTAAACACACGTCAACTAGTTATTTTTCACTATTCTTAGACACAAGAATTGTGGAGGATATAGGCCGTAGATTGAAGTTTAGCATGTAAGTTTTACCCTTATATATTTACAATGAAGTATTTTGAGCATTTACTCAGATATTCATTTCATAAATTAAGTTTACATTCAACAAGTGGTATGTGAGATTATTACTGGTCAGCGCTATTCGGTTTAAGAGATCTCGTTTACACATTAAGATGGATCCTGGACAACTAACATTACCAATTGAGCTAGTTAATTATGTTCCAATTATTCACTTGGGCCAGCCCCAGAGTGAAAAGTTTCCTAATCAAACCTTACAGTTATCAGATTTCCTTTTCAACAAGGCCACAAGAAACTCTCAGAATTATCAGTTTGAATTTCTCTATCTGGTTCTCTTTGATTTTGAGCTCCTTTAAATCAAGTAAAGTTAGGTACTGATAAAGTATTTTTTTGAACAACAGGAGAAAATAAATATGCTTATACTTTATTGTGAAAAGTTAAGAACCATCTGAAAAATTTAAGTTGAAACATTCTTGCTTTATTTCTTTAAGGTTCCCACAATCAATTTGAGGTCGATTTTTCTAACAAAAAACAACTTTTTCTTGAAAAAAGTCCATCCCAGAAGATCTTTTCATGTGAAAGGATATTTTAGGTCAATGCATAGCTCAAATTAACCTTGTACACACACAAAGAAAGTTTATCCTTTTGATCTTCTGTGATCTAAAATCACACATTGATAATGAGGTTTAGCATTATTTTCACAAAATTTCAAGCTGAAAATCAATAAACAGATAAGGATAAAAGTTTTTCGAGAACACACTGACCTTTTCATGTCAAAAATCAGGCATTACTCATTCCATTGAGTATCTGACCACAAGGCTGGTCAAAATCTAAATAAAATAGTTATTTATAAAGAAGTAAGTTTTATTTTTGAATGGCTCTTTGTTGGTACTTTTTAAAGTCAATTAAGTTAGGCTGTTGTAAATAATCCAAAAGTAATGAGCATCAAACACAAATTGATGACTTAAGTTGACTGAGGATTCTTAGTACATAGCAGCCTTTATATGTTAAAATGATTTTAGCTTTTAAACACAAATGTGATATTTTTCAACCACTGAAAAGTGAATCAATGAGAGAAAGCTAAAATAAAATAATATGCACAAATCCCAATCCTGACACAAACTATAGTGAATGATTGAGATCATGAATCAACTGTTAAAAAGCTTGAACAGCTTTAGATCAGATCTCTAGTCAATCAATCTTTACCTTTCTTGGCCTTGGTGAAAAAGTAAAAAATGAATATAAGTGTAGCCATCTAGCCAACAATTGGATTTGTAAATAATAGAATTTCTTAAGATTGACCTCTTTTGTTTGTACAGTAGGGACACTTGTTCAATGCCTGCCATTCTTCAAATTGATAATAGTAGAGGAGAAAACTTCATCAGAGATATCCCTCCTTGAGCTTTGAATGTAAGTTATTAAAATTTCAGATCTGAAAGCTTTTTCTGTCTCTTTTGGGTCATTTTTAAGAAACCTATGATTTTGCTGAATAAGAAGCCATTAATTTCTTAGCAATCCGGGGTAAATTTTAACTTTTAACAATAACTTTTAAACCAACCCCTTTCTTTTGGTCACAAAAGGTGGAAATCTTTGAGGCCAATGTGTTTTTTTAACAAAAAGTAGATCCAGTCTGTTCTTGAACTTTACCGAAGAGACAATTTAAAAAATGTTCTATGAATGTTCTAGAATTTAAGATAGCTAAAAAATCAAAAAATAATACAATTTATGGCTGTTTTCCCCAAAGATTCTATTTGCATTTTCTTAACTTGGTTTTTAGCATGGTTGTTTCTTCTAGAGGCTGATTTCCATAGAATGAAAAAAGTTTTCTGTTGTAAAAAGCTGCTAGTTGTGAAAAAATTTAGTGGTCAGATTTTTTCATTCATCTCAAAGGCAAAGTTTTCTCAACATGAAATGCAAAAAGAATGTCTAAAGTAAAGGAAACAATCAAGAATTGTCCTCCAGCATTCTTGACAATTAAGATGAGTACATTTATGAGAATCATGCCAATGTTTGATGGCATTTCATCAACTTTTTACTTTTTGTTATTGTTTCTTTTAAAATTAAGTGATAGTTTAAGTAGAGATGGGGCCTGACCCCACCCGAGCATACTTTTGACCCGCAGTAAATAAGGGGCCAAACCGCCCTTGACTCGGGTAATTTTTGACACGACCCGATGAGATTTTTTTTTTGACCCGTAGGGAAAAAAGTTTGGAAAAACTGAGGTTTTTGAGAGAAATTTTCCAGACCTAACCCATCAATAGTTTAAAGTTCACAGATGTTGTGATTGTGAAGCAAAGATTTATTCTAAAGCTTTTAAACAAAAAATATTGTGTTTTCAAAATGGGTCTAATCATGCAAATCATATATTATGCAAAAGCAAAGTTTAAGAAAATCAGACCAAAAAGAAGGTTCAATTTTGAAGTCTCAATTTTGAAATCTAAAGCTTAGAATTGATAATCCTATTGATTTTCCTAAAATATGTTTTAGATAACAGTCAATGATCCTGGATTAGCAGGATTTTCACTCTTGATGTCAATTTTTTAGACCTGTTATGCAAGACCATTTATTTCTACTTGCCAATTCAGCTTGGCAGAATGAATAATGAGTAATTGGACAACTTCTTCAGACTACCTAAAACTTTCACTTTGAGGTCCAACAGAGTATTATTTATTGTTTCACACGAAAATACCAAGCAATATAATTTTAGGCAAGAAAAAATCGATTTGTGAAAATATTTTATTCTTATGGAAAAATATATATAAATATTGAATTCGCTCCACGTTGTTGTCCTTAAAAATTAAAGGCTTGCTTCAATTGTACTTGACTGAAAACCTCTGTTTGTATTGGATTTTTTAGCAAATAGTTGAGGAACCGCCCTGCTTATGTACTTATCTGACATGAGATATGGAAAGTTCAAATTAGAAATTATATCAAAATGCCTATATTCAAACATGAAATATTGAATCAATGATTTTTAGTAGCCCCATTTCAGCTGTTCTAATTGGATACAGAAAGTGTCCTAACACATTTGCCAGCCTTTACAACAATGTCAATTTTGAGGCTTTAAGGGGCTATTTTTAGCGAGTGTCCTAAATTTGCCATGCTTTTTCTACACATAAATAACACAATGAATGAGCTATTCAAAAAGAAAGAAAAAAAACTCTAATCTTATTTGTCTTTAAAATTAATCTGCCATATACTGTATGATATGAGCTTTAATCTTTCATCTTAATTATATATTTTTCTTTTTAAATCTTTAGAAGAAATTGATTTCGGTTTTTTTTCTTCATTTTCAGATTAATAATCTTGTTTCTAAAAATGAGAGCAAAATAAAACCCTCAGACATTTATTCTCATACTTGTCCTAAAAGGTTTACATAGCTTTAACTCAAAATTGGACCAGGAAGAAAATTTACCAAGTATGTCTTTGAAACACTTTTAAGTTGACCTGAAAAATCTATCCATTTGCTCTTAAAATAAAATTTTATAAATGCCCAAACCTCAAGTAATCATGACTGCATGTTGAATTTAATCAGATGACCAACCAAGAAATTCAAATGAAAGGCAGGTTGACAATGAAATCCAAGGGAGCTTGTTTTTTTGTTTTTATGTCATGATTTAATCAAGAAAAGAACAAAGAATTTAAACAAGCATGTGTCAAGAAATGTTGTACTAAGTAAGATGTAGTTCTATTCTACTATTTCAACAAAATTGAAAGGTGTTTTTCTCAATAGATCAAAATTCTGAGCCTTGAAAATTAGCAACGAGCATCTGTTTGTTTTTGTATTTGCATTTTTATTAGACTCATACATTTCAGAGTACAAATTTGAAACTTTTTAAGAGTCTAAATCATTTCATATTTTGCTTTGCAATGATTGGGTAGCTTGAGGACTTGAAGAGCTCTAATGGCCAACCTTGAAGGAGTGGAAAAACTGGGATTTTTCATTGGGAGAGTTGCCTCACCCAGTTGAAAAAACAAACCACTCAGCCAGTAAAGGGCTACTTTGAAGGAAATTAAATTTGAATTGTCAATCAACCAATTGATAATCCAGAATTTGGCATGGTTTGGTGTGGTAAAGATCTCCAAATTTCATTCCCCAACATCACGCTATCATTCTGAAAATTATAATCTTATTGAATTGTAGGCTCTCTTTTAGCGTAATACAAAAGCGTCAGTCACTAATATTGGAACAAAAGTTATCAAAGGAAAGAACTCTAAAAAATAAAGGGCTACTTTGAAGGAAATTAAATTTGAATTGTCAATCAACCAATAGATAATCCAGAATTTGGCATGGTTTGGTGTGGTAAAGATCTCCAAATTTCATTCCCCAACATCACGCTATCATTCTGAAAATTATAATCTTATTGAATTGTAGGCTCTCTTTTAGCGTAATACAAAAGCGTCAGTCACTAATATTGGAACAAAAGTTATCAAAGGAAAGAACTCTAAAAAATTTGTCCAATTCTATTCTGCAAGGATTGCTGTCCAAGTTTTGTCTTTGAATTATCAAAGAACTGCATTGCATTTGGTCTTCTTCGTTCCACAAAGAGTGTCCTGTGCAACGCATTGTTGAGCTCATGAGGGCTTTCATCCCGAAGGGTTTTAATGACTAGATTTCCTGTAGCATATTTTCCCCATGTTGATGGTCATACATGTCCAATTCAATTCTTTTCTTCTTTTTCTTCCAGTCTTGTTCAACCACACATAGGAGGCTATTGTGGACTGAGTTCAGTTTTCGACCAAAAACTCGATCACCAATATTTCATTTCTGTGTGATGGGTCCGGGTCAAATTTCTGTTTCTTGGGTTGGGTCGGGTCAGCCATCTTTGGTTTGGGTTTGGAAATTTTCCCCTAAAAATACAAAATTTTCAATTTTTTGCTCTTTGGGTCAAAAAAATCTCAGTGGGTCGGGTCAAAAAGTACCTGGATCAAAGCCAGGTCGGCCTCTTATTTACTGCGGGTAAAAGGTATGCTCGGGTGGGTCAGGGCTTATCTCTAACTGAATTTTACTATCTCAAGCTCAAAAAACTGAATGTGAAGGTTTCAACACAAACCTTACTTTTTAGTGAAGAAAGCAAATCATAAAAGATTATTTTTCGGTCAGACTCTAAACCATTTGAGGAGAAAAGTTGAAAATAGCATATCATTCAGTTTGCAAACAGCCATTGGGAAAGCTGCTATCTATCTAAATTTACTTAGGATGAAAGGAGTCACTAAATCAGAAAAAGTTTTCTTCTTCTCATAAAACTTTTGTTTGTCTGGTTGGTTCTCACTTAGCATTTGGGTGAATAGCTCTTTTACTTAGTTTGTCAATCAATAATAGTGATAAAGTTTTTCTACAAAGTACACAACACCTTTTCATAATCATACTTTTGATCCACAGTAAATAAGAGGCCGACCCGTCCTTGACCCAGGTACTTTTTGACCCAATCCGAAGAGATTTTTTTGATCCAAAGGGAAAAAAATTGAAAAATTTGGGATATATAGGGGAAATATTCCAAATCCAAAACCAAACCAAAAATGGCTTGACCCAATCCGAACTGACCTGACCCAAGCAAAAAAAAATTGACCTGACCCGGGTCAAAAGTTTTTGACCCGTACCCATCACTAGAATATATTAGAGTTAAACTAGCAGCCTGACCAAAAATATCTCATTAACTGTTTATAGTCTCTTAATTTTTATTGTTGCTTATCGGATAAACCTTCTATATTTTACCATGACATTTGTTTTCCTAACACAATTACTTATGTTATATCAATAGCACAAAAAGTAGTTTATCCAAATGTAATGAAACCCTAAGAGCAGCATTTTACTCTCAAGTAAACTTGAGAAAAAGGAACGTGCTTGTTGGTAAAATACACAAAAAGATATAAATCATCTTGATCCCAGGTTATTCTGATCAGGTTTTGTAGGTTAAACAAAAGCGTGTGTTTGCAGTTCCAAAAATATATAAAGCTCACAAAAAATTCCACTTTTGCCTCAGTAAAATTTTTTTCTATTTTAAACTTTTAAGTCATTTTTAAAAAAAGTTGCATTTTGAATGCTTAATCTCCATTTCACTGGAAGCTTTCTTTCCTAAAACTAAAATCCAAAAATCATTCAGAATTTTTTTTACTCTTCAAAGTATCATTTTTTAATTTGAGTAAGTGTCCCAACCTTCATTCCTTCATGCATTAAGGACACTTTATATTGTTGGTTTTATTGAGCTCATTTATACTTTTTTTCTTTCTTTATTGTTAAGCAAAAAAATGCTGAAGCTTTTTAACCTGAAGAAGATCCTTGAGGCATTTCAGTTTTGTTTAAAAGTCAAAAAATCTCTTTAAACATAATCCAAATCTGCAGACAATTGTCTCATCCATTTTTCTCAGAAATTAGCAAGGCAATTTTCATGGAAGCTTTTTATTCAAGATTTTACTTTTTTCCATGTATAACATATACTATTTTTCTGGGTCAATGTTTTAGGCGGTTTGAAAATGGAGTACTGTTTTGCCATTTAACCGCTCATTGCTTTCTCCAACATCCTTTTGAATTTCTAATTCTCTAGTTCAAGAATATTTGGTATAATTTTATGCAGTTTTATCTGGGGATCAGAAAAATCATTTGCATTTTGCGTGTCTTTTTACAGAGAGCGCCACCCAAAACAGAAACAAAACTCAAGTTTATCAAAACGCCCTTCTTGGATAACAGAAGCAGAAGTAAAACAGAAAAAAAGTTGAGTTGCAAATCATAAAGGAGTCTAGAAAGTTTTCAGGCTTCTACAAATGACCTTTGTTGTTAACAGCTTAGTAAATTTAGCTCACAGTCTCGACGGACAAACTTTTCTTTATTCAAATTTCAACCTCAACAACAATGTGAAAGACAAGAATTTCTTTCCCATCAAACCTAAACATGCTAGTTAGTCAAGGACAAAGCAAAAAAAATAAGAGAAATGCATAATTTAGTGAGAGGGAAAGTGCAGTTATAATTAGTTGACAGCCAGCTCAACTTCTTGAAGTTTAATCAGCATTGGTCTTCCTGTTTCTAGCATAAAATCTTTTAAAATCCAAAAATGTCTACCAATAAAGCAAAAAAGTTTCCAGCAGGAAATGAAGATTCATTCTTTGTTGATGTTTTTACTTTTGAACTGGAGCCAATTTCTTTGTTCCCGACCGAAAAAATAAGGTAGACTCGTCGCTATTTTTCCCTTTATTGAAAATAGGTAGACTTTGCGTATCTTATTGCCGTTTACCAGACTTTAGTAGAAAAAAAGTCACCCTTTTTCCAAAAAAGGTAGATTCGTCGCTATTTTTCCCTTTAAAAAAAAGGAAAATAGCGACAAATCTACCTTTTTTGGAAAAAGGGTGACTTTTTTTTCGGTCGGGGTTGGTTTTAAATTTATGTTGTTATGGTTTTACTCTAATGAGGTATGACATTTCTGAAATGAAATCAACTGCAGTTCTTTTGTGCTTGCCCTCACCTTTGTGTTGCAACAAAACAAAACTTTTCATCTGTGAAAAATTTCAGTCAAGCTTTTTTGGTGTGACACAACCATTTATGCATAGGTAGCTTAATTTTTCGAACTTTTTCAAATTTGCTAATTAGGGAACATTTAAGGGTTCATGTTGTGGTTGGCAAAAGGGAGAGAAAAGTGAGACAACTGTCAACCAGCAAACAAATATTGTTCAAAAATAAAGTTTGACTGTGATACTCCGTTTGATTTGCATGCAATCTAACCATGTGGTTTTCCTTGCAAACCAAGAGCCCTTTTTACACATCAATAAAACTTTTAAGAAGTTCTTACAGGACTTCTTCAAAATGCTAAACAAAGTAAACAACAAAAGTTTTCAAATGGCATCATTGAAAAAATGAAAAGCAAAGGAAATACTATCTTATGTACAAAAATGGACTTTCAAAGGTAATCACTGATTTCAAAACAACCCATCATTGACTGGATTTTGTTGCTTTAGGAAGAGTGCTTTGAGCTTTATCTATGGTGAAAAAGCATCAAAGATTCTTTTTGATCAAGCTTATTAATTGCCTATGTTGATATGAGTTGGAAATTTGATACAAAGAGAGGTGGTTATGAGGGGTACCTCCCACGAGCATTTAACTAACTGTTGATAGAAAACTTTTCTTTTTTGAGTGAGAAAATAAAATTTGGAAATATCATGGCAATTTTTTATGTTCTTGTTTTCTTTTTGGTGTAGGGATTGAGCATTTGCAACTTTTATACATAAATTTCTCATTGTGAAATGATACGAATAAAAAGTGGTGTGGAGCAAGAATTATGGAAGAAACATTTTCATATCTTGTGTAACAGTATAAAAGTTTTACAAAGATTATAAGGGTATATAAAAATAAGAAACTGTCTAACAGTACTGATAACTGACTTTGATCAGTAGGTCTGTGGCAAAAGGAATGTTTTTTTAACTTTGTAACTCTAATCAAAGGATAAAAAAAATATTGATAAAATGTTAGATAGAAATTTAGAAAAACAGAGTTTTGCATTGAGCCTTAGTGAAATCAATTTTGAACAATAAAAAAATAATTCTTTTAACATATAAATTAACATTGTCAGACAAAGTCCAACATCAAATTTATTCTTCAAAATAACCAAAATTTTCTTAAAATATCTTATGCAGAACAAAATAAGGTCTATTCGTGTGATTTCACTCACCTTTTTCAAAAATTAAATGGATAAATGTTGAATATTTTTGAACCATTTAAAAATGAAACATGAAACAGTTCAGAAAGTTAGCTTGAAACATTTTTAACTGGAAACCACAATCGTGTGTCTAAAACACAGATTTGTTGAAAACAAGGTGGTACCTTCATTAAGTATTCCTCAATTGAAGAATCTGAAAGTTTTCATTCCAAAAGTTAAAAAGCCAGGCTACAAATATTGTCTTGATTAATTGAAATTTACTCAAACAGAAACTGAAATTTGCTGACATTTACAAAATTCCTTGCATCGAAATTTGGTCTCTCAATGGCCTCATATATGAACAATAATATGATTTCATGATTGAGTCTGAAATGACAGAGGCTAAAAGTCAAAAAGTTTTTATTGTCAGAATTTCAATATTGAGACTGAGCTTATCCTCACTTGCCATACCTGTCGAGACACACCAAGCAAAGAAAATTATTTGGTAAAATCAAAATACAAAAACTGAAACATTCAAAAACAATTTTCGAACAATTTTTATTTCGGAAACTAGCCTGAGAAATGAAACAAAATACTACAATTTCCAGTGGATTCAAATTTCCAAAAGAACTTTAAACATTATGAAAGGTTTTTTTCTAAAAAAGAACTTTGAATTCAAGATGAGGTTGTCAGTGAGTAAGAGCTGATGAGATTACAAAGTTATGTTATGAATTGGAAGTTGTTTGGAAAGTAAAAAGTTTGGGATATGATTAAGAGTTGAAAAGTTGAGCTTTGCAAAATGGTTTTAGAGGACAAAAGGAGAAGGGTGGTTCGTTGACTCTCTGCTTTTTATAAATTGCTGTTCTTGTCAAAGTCTCACAAAAACTTGTGCCATTACACTATGTTTTTCATTCATGTAGTTCATTTTATTATTTTTAGCTGACATTTATAGTCACTCATTTTTCTCTTGGTCTGAACTATATATGTATAGGTGTTTAACAGTAATCTTGAGAAAAAGTTACCCAACAAGTTTGAGAAATATGCTTCAAATTTTATTGAAGAAAACTTAAAGTTTGTTGTGGTACTTTTTGAAAAAAATGCGACTTTTTGTATGTTTTTCAAAGAGCAGGCCTCGCATCAGTTTTCCCAACGATATTAATTTCGATTGAGACCATTTACCCTCCTGCATTGGCCAAAAGTTTTCGCATATTGAAACTTCTTTGAAACAACCATGGACCACATAACTTAAGGCCTAGGGAAACTTTATGTTCGATGTTCTCATGGATCAAGTTGGAGAATTAAAGCAAACAAAACTTGCTGATTGTGTAAGGAATTTTTATCATAGAGAAAGTTTTGGCCAACTAAAACATTATATGTCATTAAATATATTCATAAGAAGAGGATTATTTGAAACTTCAAATACTTGTAATCTGCAGATGTTATTTCTGATTGGTGTTTTTTCCTCACAAAACTATTGAAATCAACAAGAATCCCAAGTTCTATTTTTCCCCACTTTTTTCAGTTGAAAAAAACTTAAAGATCAATTTCAGCTGAGGTTTCCAAAAGAGTTGTCAAGGTAAAGATGGATGAATCTCTTTCATTTTGAATTTGTAAGAAATAAGAGTTTTGTAGCTTCATTAGTACAACTCATTCAATTTTACTTATCTGAAAGTCTGTAAATTGGTGTTGATTTTCCTCGCATTTGAATGAAGAAAAACACTTGTTTAGATCTTACTGCAATGTGTCAAAGTCTGTGTTGGCCATGTGGGAATTAGTTTACAAATAGATTTTTAAATGCACCCTACACACATGGCTTTCGTTTTTTGTACTGACACCATTTTATTAAAGACATTTTTTTCCAAGGGTTTTTGTGGGCAATCCTTTGTTTGGTCCCATGTTACTTTACACAAGAAAATTTCAAGTTTAATTTGACAGATTACTTTGTGCTGTGCTTTTTTTAAATAAAATAGGGTATAGCGCAGGAAGAAAATTCAACCCTTTTATGTCAAAAACACTCAAGATTGCAGTTTTGATAAGTAAAATGTGTGAAGTTTTTCCTTAAATCTCTGAGTACTGCGACATGTGGTTCAGTATTGCTCAGAAAATGCATAGGTTTTAGAAACCTTTGGTCAAACAATAGGTTGACCTGGATTTAAATAATCAACAGCTTTAAAGAGGTGTAATAAAATCATCTCAAGAATAATTTTCTTCCCCTTAGAATTAGGGCTACTGGTTATATTTTTAGATAAGATGGTTTGTTGTTTTTCTGTTAACTTTTTGGAGGGAAGGGTGCTTTGTAAACACGGTTTACCTCACAAAACTTCCGCACAATCAAATTAAACATCAGAAAAAAGTGTTGGTTACATAAACTTATGTTTACAGAAAAAGCAAAAAATGTTTAGGGACTTATTACTTATAAGGTTTCTTTTCAAAGTTTTTTTATCCCATTCTTCTTTCTAATTTGAAATTCAAAAGGGTCAAGAATTGATTCATTGCTGGCAGAAATCAGAGGCTCTCAAACTCCAAGATTATTGCCTTTTTCCATGTTAAATCATTTAGCCCAAATGGTTTGTTGTATGTAACCTAAGAATACACTGTAGTCTTTACAATGTTCAAATTAGAGGATAAGTTGAGAGAAAATAATTGAAAGGGAGGTAGAAGGATAAGTGAGAAAGTGAGGTTCTAGGAGAAAGACAAGCTGAGAGGGACGGAAAGTATAGGGAGGGAAACAGGGAGGATGGATCGATGGATGGAAGTCAAAATCCCAATTTTTGGTTCAGCTCTAACCAAACCGTGTTTTGTGAATGTAAAGGAAAGAAGCAAGAATGTTTTGTCCGTAGCATTGTCGCATTCTTTTTATCCATTTACCAAAGGTTCATAATCTTAATCTCATTAAGAAAAAAAACTTACAATAGACAAGTACAAAATTGAACTTGATGATTGAGCCATTTCTTTGTATGAAAACATGCTTGTGGATGTGGACCAAAAGACCAATTGATCAAGTGGATGATTCGGTTGAAGTAAGTTTATTATTTTTCACTCATTTTTTGTTAGGACCATCGAGTGTCATTGAAGGCATTCTCAAAAAAATATGTTTGTGTGACTTTTTTCTTACAAGTAGATTTGCTCTAATCAAAAGTTCATTTTGGGCTAAGTTTTTCAATCAAATACCTTAATTCAACGCTGAAAAGGTCCAAACTTTTACAATGAATTGAAATTCTTCATTCAGAAGGAAAAAATTGTAAGGCTTGAAAAAATATTTTTTTCTTGCATGTAGCTGCAGATTTGTATGGGGTGCTATAAGAAAAGGTGAAGAGAAAAGATTTCTTGATAGTGCAACTCATTTTGAAATAATTCCACGAGGATTTATTGCCTGGTTTAAGAAGAACAGCATAATGCTGTAGCATGCCAGAAGAAAAAAGAGATCAGAGTGAAAAAATTAGATAGGATTGCAAAATCAAACCCTCTATATTAATCTCAAACATTTCTTCCATTTAGTCATTTCTAAATGAAGCTAATAATAGGTGATGCAGTTTTATGTGTAAGAAAAAAGTGCTCTATTCTTTGAAAAATCAATCACAGGATTTGGGTTGAAAAAAGTTCCAAACAAATTTGATATCAATAGAGACAAATTTTTGGAGGAACTTAAGTCCCATGGGAGATATTAATCAATTTTCCTTTGGGACTAGTGGTATTGTTACATAGAAGAGAAATTCAAAATTCTTCAGCTAAAAATTTCAAGCAATTTTTCACTTTTGCTCTTACTTTTTTGGGTTTTCAATCAACCCTTTATCTCTGTGTGATAGATTTCTGTTTTACTTGGCACAGCAGACATAGTGTAAGAAAAAAACTGATAAGATTGAGTCGGTCAACAAGATTCAAATTTGTGCACCAGCACTTTCAAAATCTTGTTCGGAAAGTCTTGAAGGATAAGGAAATTTTGTGTAAAAAAAATTATATTTTAAGCTCAAAATTAACTGGTTGAAATCAATGGTGGCTCTGCAATAGATCCATCACAATCTTGGGAGATAACTTTCAATCATTTAGCCATGATTTTATATTTAAACTTTTCATTTTGAATGTGGTTTGTTATTTATCATGGATAATTGACGTTTTCCTGACTAAGATAATCATCTCAGAAGTTGAAAGTACTTCACATAGTTTACAAAACCCCTTACATACCTTCTTGTTCTCAGGTCAAAAAGGTAGTCATAGGCAAATCGAGCTAAATAACAAATGGAGTTCAATGTGCAAGAAAAAAGTAAAGAAAGCTTTAAAAATAGTGCTTATTCCAAAAAAGCATTTCTTGTTCACTTGAGCTTGAACCATGAAAGCACTTGGTAAGATTGTAAAGGACAATCCAGATGACTCTTCGATCTGAGGAAAAACATCTTTTTCCACTTTCCATATTCTTTTTCTGTCCCACATGTTTGTTTTTGTAAGATCCCAATCATTATGACAACACTTGATAAACTCTGATTAAAAATCGATTATTTTACCATCCTGAAAGAATGAACAATAATAATTCAAGTGAATGAAGTATAGAAAAATTAATCATTTTCTACATTACTTCAAAAATCAGACAAAAAGTACCAAAATAGCCTTGTGTAACAATAAAGAAGCTTCATTCTTTATGAAGAAATCTCTTTGTGTTGCGGTGGAAAAACCTATCATTAAGGTAATGTTTGCAGTTTCATTCAAAATTAAAATGTAAGCTTCATGTTCATCATGATTCAGTTTGGGGAATACAAGGGAGGAAATCACTCTACAACAGCTTTTTTGAGCATAATGAATGTAAGTCTTGTTCAATTTAAATAATAGCAAACTTTTCAAAAATAACCAAAGGACTACAACCATTTCTTTATGCTTTTGGAATTTCAAGATTACTTCTATTCGTTTGGTTCTAATTCTTACAAAAAAGAACGGTTGAAGGCCACAAGATTTTATTCATATTTCGAATAATTTTTAAAAATCTAGAAAATGTGTATATTAAATATGAAAAAGGTTCTTCAACAAAAAAGTACTTTTGATTGGGTAAGTCTTTCCCATTAATCAATTTGCTACTTATTAAAAAAATTAAAAGCTTTTTACCTCTGGTAATTATCTTCTTTAATCAGCTTATACGATTTAACATTAGTTTTAAGGTTAGTTATTCTTTGAATTTCTAGGAAAGATCTAAAGTTCTCATAAAATCATTCTTGTGCATATTAAACTCATGTTGGTACACGCCTACTGATTAATATTTTTCTGACATAGATGATGATGATTTTTTAATCCGTGGGCTAATGTTTATGGCATCTGACTGAGAACTGGGCAAAATCTTTGACACCTGGATTTTCTTTAATTAATCATCATGAGATGGTTGTCTCAGTTAGGATTGATAGTTGTGCAGAAACTTGATCAGAATTACCTCTTACTTATTCAATCACATCATCATCAAAAATCTTTAGTGCTGGACAAACACAACTTTCAGTGATAGGAATTATTGTAAAGCCTATATTTTCCCCATTAAAATTGGTGAAATGATTGACAAAACAATTCCTTGACAAAATTTGTCAATCAATCAATTAAATCTTGCCTCTCAGCTTGTTGCCTCAACCATTAGGGCTACAACCACAAGACATCTCAGCCCTCAATGCCTATAGACTGTAACAGTGGGCTGGGAATCAGAGGATCAGGATTTGAGCCCCAGTCAAGACAAATCTGAACTAAGCTTGTCATGTCACACTCTGTTAGGGGGTCTTTTAATAATCAGGTAGCTTTCTACGAAACATTTTTTAGAAATGATATAAATTCTAAATTTAGAAAATATGAAATCCTACCTGAAAAAGTTTTCCCTAGATTGAAATGGACCTTTATAAGGGCAACTCTTTTCTTAGGCTGGTGTAATGATGAAATAGTCAGTTATCAGCCCATGGTATTATCTATTTTAACTCATAACTCAACATTTAACCTGCTCACCTTTCACTCATCCATCATAAAGCACAAACCCAATTTAAATATTTAAGTATCTTGGATGCAGATTTAAAGGTAGAGTTGACCCTGACCTCCAACTTCAAGGTTGGTAGCTAAACAGTATCCTCTATGCCATTCTATATGCTTATCTTTCTTTCAGTTCAATTAGATTGTTATTTGTCAAAAATTGAATTAACATCATTTATTTTGCTTTTATATATCCACAGGGGTTATCGTAGCTCATGGCTACTGGCTGAGGATCGGGAGGCCAGGGCTCTATATCCCGGTCTAGGAAGATCTTTGACCCCTGGATTTGCCTAAGCAATCATCTAATATGATGGTTACTTCGGTCAGAATTGATGATGGTGCAGATTACTTGAGCAAAATATACTGATTCAATTATGAAAGGAAACAAAATAATTGAATCAGAATAAAACCCAAAACCATTCCAAGAAAGTGAACAATGGAAAGTTCTATAGCCTGTAAGACACAAAAACAGTGTAGGGATTTGTTGTAAAGTCTTTGGTATTAGAAGAATCAGTTCCTCAGCCGACTATATGCTGGCAGTCAATCAATCTATAACTTTTTTCCCTAGCATTTCAAAAACCATGCCGAAAACTTTGGATATCATTAGTTATATGGGTAGTGTCTTACAAGGTTGAAAGAGTATGATAAGTTAAGGTGACATCCTCTCTGATAAATCAAATACATCCAACTTATTGTCATTTAATTAGTGAGGCACAAGTACCTCTTTTTTCTAATTAGATGTAAAAAAATACCTAACTAATTAGAAATACTGGCATGAAAGAAAGGTACAAGACAAGAAAAGAAAATCAGCCTAGTTTACATGTTACACAATAATCGAATTAAGGTGAAAGAATCAATTGTATTTGAGGAAAAATTAAGCCAATGTCTTTCAGTTCTTTTGAAAATAAATCCCTGAAGATGTAGATTTTTATCCTGTATGAAAATACTCCTAATTCCTTGGATAGTGTGATGAAAATATGCATTGTAGTACTTGAGTATTTCATGACATTTCCAATTTCCCTGCACAATAATCAATACTGACTGAGAATAGCTAATGCAAGATACAATAAGATGAAATTCACAATGGAGTTTTCAATTGATCAAAAATAAGATTTCAACGATGGTTTTTACTTTTTTTTTTCATTTTTAAAACAACAACTAATGGAGGGGAAAAATGAAACTTTGTTCTGTTGTGATTTTGTATTTCGACATTTTTTGTGTCTTCTTTGCCCAGCATGGAAAAAATCTTGAGATACCAACAATAAAAGTGACAGTTAGGACCGACACTCATCTGTCAAACAAACACACAATTGACAT
>Ga0194133_10003978_pt1 | contig 20349 bp, 20 predicted proteins | sample TA2KigOf40mmetaG_FD_155448 | JGI IMG/M metagenome (GOLD analysis project Ga0194133, IMG submission 155448) | Freshwater microbial communities from Lake Tanganyika, Tanzania - TA2015055 Kigoma Offshore 40m | ecosystem: Environmental > Aquatic > Freshwater > Lake | place: Tanzania: Lake...
CTGAAATGTCGGAAACACCTCGGAGGCATCATCGAGGCTGATCAAAAATGGCTCGAACAGTTTTTCCGGCCCTTGATCGTAGGCCAGTAGCCGGTAGGTATGGCCGGAACGGGTGCCGCGCCGCACCACCTCCATGCCCTCGCCGGCGCGCACCAGCTGCGCATTGCCCTCGATGACGTCGACGTCGCGAAACAGCGCCGACAGCGAAATCCCGAGCGAGCGAGCCAAGCGGTGCAGCGTATCGAGGCTGGTGGCGCACTGGCCATTCTCGATCTTGGACAGCATCCCGCGCGAGATGCCGGCCAGCGTCGAGACCTCGGCAATGGTGAGCCCGTGCGCCAGCCGCTTCTCGCGCAAGGCGGCGCCGAGGTGGCGCGCTACCGCTAAACCCTCGCTGCCGACTGCCTCTTCGTTTGCTGCCGCGACCACCGCAGGTACTGTCCGCCTGTTGCCCATGATTCCCCTGGAGATGTTGTTGACCGACAATAAAAAGTGAGATATAAGAATAATTGTTTATTCTGAAGAAACAAAGCCCCGCTGTCAAAGCGGCTCTCCCCAACCTAAAAGTTCAGTCGTATGCCCTGGAGTCTGCTCCGTTTTGGCCTCAGCCGCTCGCACCCCGAGCCGAGGATGTTCACCACGCCAACCGAGCTGAAGTCGGAATATGACGTGGTCATTATTGGCGCCGGCGGCCACGGCTTGGCCGCTGCGTATTATCTGGCGCGCGATCACGGCATTACGCGCGTGGCGGTGCTGGAGAAGGGCTATATCGGTGGCGGCAACACGGGGCGCAACACCACCATTATTCGCTCCAACTACTTAACGCCCGAAGGCGTGAAGTTCTATGACGCGTCAGTCAACCTCTGGCAAGACCTGAGCGAAGACTTCGACCTCAACCTGTTCTACTCAACGCGCGGACATTTCACGCTAGCGCACACCGACTCTGCGGTGCGCACCATGCGCTGGCGTGCGGAGGTCAATAAGCACTACGGGGTTGACTCGGAGTTGGTAGGACCGGATTTCATCAAGCGCGCCTGCCCCTCCATCGACATCAGCTGCGGTGGGCATGCGCCGATTCTCGGTGCGCTCTATCACGCGCCGGGAGCGATTGCGCGTCATGACGCGGTGGCCTGGGGCTATGGTCGCGGCGCATGCAACCGGGGTGTCGAGATTCATCAGCAAACCGCAGTCACTGGCATTGAGGTTAAAGCAGGCAAAGTGACTGGCGTGCACACCACGCGCGGGACGATCGCCACGAGCAAAGTTTTGTGCGCCGTCGCAGGTTTCACGCCGCGCGTGACCGATATGGTCGGCATTCGCACGCCGCTCTATATTCACCCGCTACAGGCTATGGTGAGCGAGCCAATGAAGCCGTGGCTGGATCAGATTTTTGTTTCTGGCAGCTTGCACATATATATCAGCCAGAGTGCGCGCGGTGAGTTGGTGATGGGCGCGTCGCTCGACCCCTATGAAGTACATTCAACGCGCTCGACGCTAGATTTCACCGAGACCTTGTCGGCGCATATGCTCGATATGTTCCCGTTTCTGTCGAATGTGAAAGTGAACCGGCAGTGGTCTGGCATGGCAGATATGACACCGGACTTTGCGCCCATCATGGGCATGACGCCGGTTGAGGGTTTTTATCTGGATGCAGGATGGGGCACGTGGGGTTTCAAGGCAACGCCGGTGTGCGGCAAAACCATGGCATGGACGGTGGCAAACAATCAGCCGCACGAATTGATTACAGGATTTTCTTTGGATCGGTTCCGCAATTACTCGCTCACCGGCGAAAAAGGCGCGGCCAGCGTGGGGCATTGATATGAAACTGATGCCCTGCCCCGTGAACGGCCTGCGCGCTATCTCTGAATTTATTTACTGGGGTGAGATGCGCGTGAGTCCCAACGCCGACACCTGTACCGATGATGAGTGGGCCGATTACGTATTCAACCGGAATGGTTCACCCGGTATCAAACGCGAGTGGTGGTGCCACACACCATCCAACACGTGGTTTATTGCAGAGCGCGACACCCTGGAAGATCGCGTACTACGCACGTGGTTGCCAGGAGCCGAGCCATGAGCCGCCTTCCAGTCATGCCGGACGAGTGGATCGATCGATCGCGCTCGATTCGTTTCCGCTTTGAAGGTAAAGAGTACACCGCGTTTGAGGGTGACGCTATCAGCAGTGCGCTGTGGGCGGCGGGTATTAAAACACTTGGCCGCAGCTTCAAATACCATCGACCACGCGGCATTTTGTCGATGGCGAACCATGACATCAACGTGATGGTTCAGGATGGCCAGCGCCACAATGTACGCGGCGATGTAATTCCTGTGCGCGCCGGCATGGATTTATCCGCCGTGAACACATGGGGCGGCGTTGAAAACGATCGCGCCAGATTCCTCGATAAGCTGTCGGCATTTTTACCCGTAGGCTTTTACTACAAGGCATTTCGTAGCAAGCGCTGGTTCCCGATGTGGGAGCGTATGTTCCGCACCATCACGGGCTTGGGCAAGCTTGATCTGTCGACGCCGCATATTCGAACAGCCAAACGCTACGACTACTGTGATGTGCTGATTATTGGCGCGGGCCCATCGGGTCTCAGCGCAGCGTTGGCAGCCGCTGATGCAGGTGCACACGTTGTGCTGGTGGATGAGAACGCGCGCGCCGGTGGTTCGGGTCTGTACCAACTGGGTGCTGACCATGCGCGACGCGATCGCACCAAAGCCTTGCTGCAATCTGCGCGCCAGCACGCCAACATTCGTATTCTTGAATCAACATTGGCCGCGGCTTGGTACGCCGATCAGTGGATACCACTGATTGATGCCGACAAGATGGTGAAACTGCGTGCCAAAGCCACCATCGTTGCCGGTGGCGCGTATGAGCAACCAACGGTATTCCGCAACAATGATTTGCCCGGCGTGATGCTGGGCTCGGCCATGCAGCGCCTGATCTATCGCTACGGCGTTCAACCTGCACGACGCGTCGTCATCAGCACGGCGAACGAAGATGGCTATCGATTGGCGTTGGATCTGCTGCAAGCGGGCGTACAAGTACAAGCGCTGGCCGATCTGCGCGACAGTATTCCGGCATCGGCAGTGGTTGAAGCAGTACGACAGCGTGGCGTTGAGTGCTTGCTCAGCAGCGCGGTGTACGAAGCGCATGCCAATGATCGCGGCGAGCTTGGTGCAGTCACCTTGTGCAAGGTACGTGACGGTGTTGCCGATACTGCGAGTGCGTGGCGGCTTGATTGTGATGGCGTGGCAATGAGCACGGGTTGGGCACCATCGGCCAATCTGCTTTACCAAAGTGGCGCCAAGATGCGCTTTGATGAGCGCACGCAGCAGTTCGTACCCGCCTGGTTGTCGGAGGGTGTGTTTGCCTGTGGTCGCGTCAATGGTGTGTACGACTTCGATGCACGTATTGCAGATGGCGCGCGTGCCGGTAGCTCGGCTGCAGCATTTGCGCTTGGCATCGCGTTGAATATTCCTGCAGTACCGGCGGATAGCAGCCGACCCAGCCATCCGTGGCCTGTGATTGAGCACCCGAAAGCAAAAAACTTTGTCGACTTTGATGAAGATCTGCAGGTCAAAGACTTCGCCAATGCAGCGCAAGAGGGCTACGACAACATCGAGCTGCTAAAGCGCTACACCACCGTGGGCATGGGTCCGAGTCAGGGCAAGCACTCGAACATGACGGCGCTGCGGATTTTGGCGCGCTTGCTCGGCAAATCACCCGAGCAAGTTGGCACGACCACGGCGCGTCCGTTTTTTCATCCAGTGCCAATGTCGCATCTGGCCGGTCGGGGATTTCACCCACAGCGGCGCAGCCCGTTGCATGGTCGGCATGCTGCACTGGGTGCGGTGTTCATGCCGGCCGGCGTATGGGAAAGACCAGAGTACTACGCACAGGCAGGCAAGTCGCGCACTGATTGTATTCATGACGAGGTACGCCGCGTTCGGAGCAAGGTTGCACTGATTGATGTCGGCACACTCGGCAAGATTGAAGTGCGTGGCCCGCAAGCCGCCGAATTCTTGAATCGTGTGTATACCGCGCGTATAGATCTGCTGAAAGTCGGTGGTACCCGTTACGCCATCATGTGTGACGAGTCGGGCGTGGTCACCGATGAAGGTGTCATCGCGCATCTTGAGCAAAATGTGTACTACTTCACCACTACCACCTCCGGTGCTGCGAATGTCTATCGCGAGATGTCGCGGCTGAATGCCGAGTGGGGTCTGCAGTGCGGCATCATCAACCTCACTGGCGCCTTTGCCTCAGTTAACTTGGCCGGGCCGGATTCGCGCAAAGTACTGGCGCCGCTGACGGATGTCGATTTGTCGAGTGCCGCTTTCCCCTATCTGGCCGTCCGGCAAGGCAAGATTGCCGGTATCGACGCGCGCATCATGCGGGTTGGTTTTGTCGGTGAATGGGGCTACGAAATTCACGTACCGGCCGAGTACGGTGCCACGCTGTGGGATGCATTGATGGCTGCCGGGAGCACCTATGGCATTGGCCCGTTCGGTGTGGAAGCACAGCGGTTGCTGCGTCTGGAAAAAGGCCACCTGATCGTCAGCCAAGATACCGACGGCCTGACCAACCCCTTTGAGGTCTCGATGGAATGGGCGGTCAAAATGGACAAGCCCTTCTTCGTCGGACAGCGCTCACTAAAAATCGTGCGCGAGATGCCGCTCAAGCGCAAGCTGGCTGGCTTCCAACTGCCGGCGAGCCACAGCGGCGCAGTCCCGCAAGAGTGTCATTTGATTATTCATCAAGGTGAAATCGCCGGCCGCGTGACTAGTTGCTACTGGAGCCCGAATCTTGGTCATCACATTGGCCTCGCGTTCTTGCCGCCCGAGATGTGCGAACCGGGTACGCGTTTCCAGATTCGATTGAGTGATGGCAGCACGGTTAGCGCCGAAGTCTGTGCCACTCCGTTCTTTGATCCGGAGAACTTGCGTCAAAAGGAGAGCGCATGAGCACGCCAGCCCGCGTGAGCCCACTCAGCGATGCGCAAATGAACGATGCCGCGCGCTGGGTCGAGCATGAGCAGATGCGTGTAGTCGCCGCTTTCCATCATGAGCAGGCTGCTTCACTCAATTCGGTTGCAATAGGCGATTTGAGTTTTCGTCGTCGTACCGGCGTTAAAGGACCCGGCGCTGCAGCCGCATTGAATGCTGCAGGCGTCAGTACACCGACTCAGCCGAACCAGTGGCGCCTCAGTGAGGGCGCACTCGTCGCGCGGCTTGGTCTGACCGAGTACCTGATAGAACAACACAGCGCACCGGATGCAGTCTCGCGTGTGCTGTCGCTGTCCGCTGCAGCCGATGTCTACCCAGTGCCGCACTACGACGCAGCACTGATCATTCTGGGCCCACTTGCAGCGGATCTGTTTCGCCAGACCTGTTCGGTAGACATGGCCACACTCGATGCCAGCCAAGGTGCGTTGGTCTTGACCTCGGTAGTCGGTGTGGGCGCCACCGTTGCTGCGATCAACACGGCAGCGGGCATCGCGTACCGGATGTGGTTCGACGGAACCTACAGCAGTTATATGTGGGAGACCCTGTGCGAAATCGCGCAGGACATGGGCGGTGGGCCGATTGGTTATGGCAGTTTGTTGAAGGCCATCGGATGAAATGCAGATAACAGAGGCAAACAGGCTCATGTGACGAGCCGTAGAAAGGGGAGACCATGAAACCAGCAGAGGCCAAGAAATTCCTAAAAGAGAACGGCGTCAAGTATGTGCTGGCGCAGTTCGTTGATATACACGGCGCCGCAAAAGCGAAATCGGTACCGGTTGAGCACTACGACACCGTGATTACTGATGGTGCAGGTTTTGCTGGTTTTGCATTAGCTGGCATGGGCATGAAGCCGAACGCCGATGGCGATTACATGGCGGTTGGCGATCCGAACACACTTAGCCTGGTACCTTGGCAACCCGGTTACGCACGCATGGCATCCGATGGTCATGTGCATGGCGAACCGTGGCCGTATTGCTCACGCGTGATTTTACAAACGCAGCTGGAGCGCATGGAAGCGAAAGGCTGGACTTTCTACACCGGTATGGAGCCGGAGTTCTCCTTGCTCAGGAAAGTCGAAGGTCGCTTGGTACCGTGCGATGCCTCCGACACACTTGCCAAACCCTGCTACGACTACAAAGGCTTGTCACGCTCACGTGCGTTTCTCGAGAAGCTGGCCGAATCGATGCGTGCGGTAGGTATCGATGTCTATCAGATTGATCATGAAGACGCCAATGGTCAGTTCGAGATTAACTACACCTACGCTGATGCATTAACCTCTTGCGATCACTACACCTTCTTCAAGATGGGTGCGGCCGAGATTGCGGCCGAGATGGGACTGATCTGCTCGTTCATGCCCAAGCCATTCAGTAATCGTCCGGGCAATGGCTTGCATATGCACATGAGCATAGGCAACGGCAAAAAAAATCTGTTTGAAGATAAATCGGACAAGCGCGGGCTGGACCTCTCCACCATGGCGTATCACTTTGCTGGTGGTTTGCTGGCGCATGCATCTGCACTGGCCGCGGTGTGCTGCCCTACCGTCAACAGCTACAAGCGTCTGGTGGTGGGTCGCTCACTCACCGGTGCAACCTGGGCACCGGCGTATATCTGCTACGGCAATAACAATCGCTCCGGCATGATTCGTGGTCCGGGTGGTCGCATTGAATTGCGCCTGCCGGATGGTTCAGCCAATCCTTACCTTGCGACTGCTGCCGTGATCGCAGCAGGTTTGGACGGTATTGAGCGCAAGTTGGATCCGGGTGAACCAGTGACTGAAAGCTTGTACGAGATGAGCCCCGCGCAGTTGCGCAAGCAAGGCATACGGATGCTGCCGCAGAACCTGAAAGAAGCACTCGACGCATTTGAAAAAGATGATGTTGTTCAGGGCGCGCTCGGGCCGCTGGCACCGGATTTTCTGGAGCTCAAGCGCATGGAGTGGGTCGAGTACATGCGTCATGTATCGGATTGGGAAGTCGATCAGTACCTGCAGTTCTTCTGATCGAGGTTGAGGAGAAAAATCATGTGTGGAATCGTGGGACTGCTGGTGAAGAAACCGGCGCTCAAACAGCAACTCGGTCAGCTGATGGTGCCGATGCTGATTGGCATGACAGAACGCGGGCCGGACTCAGCAGGGCTGGCTGTGTTCGCCGAGCCGTTGAAAGGCTCGGCGCGCAAGCTCAGCCTGTATTCAGGTTTGACCGAGGCGGGTGCAGATTTTGATTGGCATGGTCTGACACACGGCTTGCAGCAGCATCTCGGTGTGACATCGACAATCGATGTCAAACATAATCACGCTGTGCTCAGCTTCGAGGTATCGCCCGACATTGTGAAGAAATGGCTGCGCGAACACCACCCGAAGCTGCATATCCTGTCGACGGGCCAGACGATTGATCTGTACAAAGATATTGGCACACCATCGATGGTGTCTGATCGGTACGACTTCAGTTCACTCACTGGCTCGCACCTAGTTGGTCATACCCGTATGGCGACCGAGTCGGCAGTAACGCCGGATCGTGCCCACCCGTTTACTGCGGGTGAAGATTTCTGCTTGGTGCATAACGGCTCGCTATCGAATCCGTATGGCTTGCGCCGCAAGCTAGAACCGCATGGCATTCACTTCGATACCGATAACGACACTGAGGCGGCGTGTCGCTTTCTTGAGTGGCGTTTGCGCGAAGGCGATGATCTGGAAACTGCGCTACATGCCGGCTTTGAGGAATTGGATGGTTTCTTTACCTTCTTGATGGGCACCCCCGACAAATTGGCACTGATTCGTGATCCGTTTGCTTGCAAACCCGCAGTGGTTGCGGAGACAGATGATTATGTAGCGATCGCCAGCGAGTTTCGCTCGCTTGCACATCTGCCGGATGTGAAGCACGCCAAAGTATTCGAGCCAGCGCCGGAGGAAATGTACGTATGGAACGCGTGAGCTTTGACCTCGCCAGCACACCGCTGCGCGAGGTAAACCAGTTTTTGTATCAGAAACTACAAGCCGAAGATGAGCGCCATGTTGAGGTGCATAACCCCGATGGTGCGCACAACATCGCAGTCGGTCTTGATCAACCGGTCACGGTGGAGATTCATGGCCATGCCGGTTACTACGCGGCGGGCATGAACAAGAAAGCACACGTGATTGTGCACGGTAGTGCAGGTACCGGTGTCGCTGAAAACATGATGAGCGGTGTTGTGCATGTCAAGGGCTTTGCATCGAATGGTGCAGGCGCTACTGCACACGGCGGCTTGCTGGTGATTGATGGTGATGCTGGTCTGCGCTGCGGTATTTCGCTGAAAGGTGCGGACATCGTGGTCGGTGGCTCGGTCGGTAGTTTTTCCGGGTTCATGGCGCAAGCCGGTCGTATGGTGATTTGCGGTAACGCGGGTGATGCACTAGGCGATTCTTTGTATGAAGCAGTGATCTACATTCGCGGCGAAGTGAAATCGCTCGGTGCCGATGCACAGTTTGAGCCGATGACCGATGAAGATCGCGCCACCGTCGCCGACTTGCTGCGCCAGGCAGGCTTGCAGCACGACCCTGCCTCGTTCAAACGTATTGCCTCAGCGCGTAGCCTGTACCACTGGAACGCTGACGCCAACCAGGAATATTAAGCCGCGTGTCGGCAGGAAAATCATCATGGATATGAAACCCGTTCAGTTCAAGCGCCGCTCTACCGAAGAATCGGCTGGCTTTGATCGCAGTGTGATCGATTACATACAAAATGCTGCAGCACATGGCTTGTATGAGATTCGCGGCCTCGGTGCCAAGCGTCGCGTGCCGCATTTTGATGATCTGCTGTTTTTGGCAGGCTCGTTATCGCGCTACCCATTGGAAGGCTATCGCGAAAAATGCTCAACCAAAACCCTGCTGGGTACACGCTTTGCAAAAAAGCCGGTAGAACTCGAGATTCCGATCACGATTGCCGGCATGAGCTTCGGTGCATTGTCAGCGAATGTGAAAGAAGCACTCGGCCGCGCTGCGACCGAGATGGGTACCAGCACCACCACCGGCGACGGTGGCATGACGCAAGAAGAACGCGGCTCATCGAAAACGCTGGTGTACCAGTGTCTGCCCTCGCGCTATGGTTTCAACCCGGATGATTTGCGCAAAGCTGATGCGATTGAAGTCGTAATCGGCCAAGGCGCCAAACCCGGCGGCGGCGGCATGCTGCTCGGCCAAAAAGTGAATCCGCGTGTGGCCAAAATGCGCACCCTTCCACAGGGTGTTGACCAGCGCTCTGCATGCCGTCACCCCGACTGGACTGGACCGGATGATCTCGCCATCAAAATTCTCGAGCTGCGCGAAATGACCGACTGGGAAAAACCGGTCTACGTGAAGGTCGGTGCGACCCGTACCTTCCACGACGTGAAGCTGGCCGTGCACTCCGGTGCGGATGTGGTGGTGGTCGACGGAATGCAAGGCGGTACCGCGGCGACTCAAACCTGCTTCATTGAACACGTCGGCATTCCAACGCTGGCTGCAGTGCGTCAAGCGGTTGAGGCGCTGGAAGACCTGAACATGAAAGGCACGGTGCAGCTGATTGTTTCGGGTGGTATCCGCACCGGCGCAGATGTCGCGAAGGCGCTGGCGATGGGCGCCGATGCAGTCGCGATCGGCCAAGGCGTATTGTTTGCGCTCGGCTGCAATTCCGAGACTTACGTACGTAATGGTCAGCATCACTCGGCACTGGATGCATATGACGCCATCGGTACCGCACCCGGCTACTGCCATCACTGCCATACAGGTAAGTGCCCGGTGGGTGTGACCACGCAAGACGCTGAGCTCGAGCAGCGCTTGGAACCCGCCGTTGGCGCAAAACGCGTCCGAAATTATCTGAAGACGCTGAACATGGAGCTGACCACCATCGCGCGCGCCTGCGGCAAGCAAAATGTGCATCATCTCGAGCGCGAAGATCTGGTCGCGCTGACATTGGAGGCTGCTGCGATGGCGGGTGTACCGCTGGCCGGTACCAACTGGGTACCGGGTCGATAAAATGTTTCCAATCGAAAAAATGCTCGTCTATCATCAGTTTGGTTAAACGTTCCATCAAGGGCTTGCATTTTTAGCAAGCTACTTCGTTTATCAGTTTCAGAGAGGAGGTTAGCGGCACCATCGGCACATGCCCCAAAGAGGGCAGGCCACGTTCCATGCATATTTCAACAAGAAAGCTAGAACGAAAAGGAGGAGACGTAAATGAACCAACGAAACCAATCGGCCCTCGACCCCGAGATGCAGCGGCGGGCCGAGGCCATGTATTCCCGCGACCGGTGGAGCGCCCTGCTCATACTCGCCGTGTTATGGGCTTCTATCCTCTACACCTATATCAAAGTGCCACACGGCTTTTTCGGTACGCCGATTGGCGTGGTGCTGATTATTGCTGGCGCGCTCCTGCTGCTGTTCAACACCAGCTCAGTGCTCGCGATGCTGTCGCACTACCGAGAGGACCGCGATCACATCTACGGTCAAGATCTCCGTAACCTCGACCTGAACCGACAACGTCTGCGCGAGCTCGCGTTGCGCCCGGCGCATGTCGATACCGAACCGGGAGCACCATGATGAGCAAACCCTACGAACCCCCTGTACAAAGCAGCGCCGGACAAATGTTCGACAGCTTGGTGGTACTGGTGCTGGTGTACGCCAGCTTGCTGGCGCCATTGCTATTCAAAGCAGCGGCTGAGCCACCCAAAACTGATGACAAAGCGGTACCCACTTGGGAGTCGCTGAATCAAACCCCGGCCATGGTCGAGCAATGGGAAAAGCTGGGTGTCAAGGTTGAGGCCGCAGCACCCATGATTACTAATCGCTTTGACTACACGATTGAGCCGATCAGCCTGCTGCTGACGTTCATTGTGATTGTTGGCTATTTTGTGTTCGTGCTGCGCGTCTCTGAAAAAGAGTATCGCGAAGTGATTCGCGAGCGCTTTGACTCGTCTGAGGGAGGTTGAGATGGATTTCTGGACAGCTTTGGAGTACGCGGCATGGATCATCTCGATTGTCCTGTTCGCATGGATGCTAGCTGACGCGCGCTTCACCAGTTCGCAATACGGTGAAGACTTCCTGTTGAGTTCTCGCGAAGGCGAAGAAGAATAAGGGGGCGTGATGACAGCGCAAAGCATCGCGGCCTCTGCGCCGCAAAAAAATTCGCTACTCAAAGTACTCGGGCCGATTCATGTGTGGGCACTCGGTGTCGGTATCGTGCTGGTGGGCGAGTACATGGGCTGGAACTTCTCGGTCGGTAAGGGGGGCGCCTACGGCTCACTGATCGCCTGCTGGATTATTGGCCTGCTGTATACCTGCGTGGCGATGATTGACTCGGAGGTTACGTCAACTGTCGCAGCGGCCGGTGGTCAGTACACGCAAGCCAAGCACATCATCGGGCCGCTGATGGCATTCAATGTGGGGCTGTATCTGGTGATGGCTTACACCATGCTCGAAGCCTCAGATGCGATCGTGGTGGGCGACTTGATTAAAACCATCGCATTGCAATACGGTGCCGAGGTGGATACCAAGCCTTTCGTCGTGCTCACGATTGCCGTACTCGCCTGGCTCAACTATCGCGGTGTATTCATGACACTCACCGTGAACTTCGTGATCACTGCGTTTGCTTTTGTGGCGATCATTGTGCTGTTCTTTGCGGTCGAAGGTGTCGGCACTGGCGGCTCGATCTTGCGTCACCGCGAGCTACTGACCGACCTGCCCTATGGCTGGATCGGCGTGCTGGCGGCGCTGCAGTTTGGCATGTGGTATTACCTCGGTATTGAGGGTACGTGTCAGGCCGCAGAAGAGGTTCGTTCACCGGGTCGCTCGATTCCACTCGGCACCATGGGCGGCATGATCACCCTGCTGATCGCAGCAACGCTCACCTGGTATGTCTGCGCTGGCTTGATGCCATGGGAATATCTCGGCCAAGCCATCACACCGCTGTACGACGCAGCACGACTCACCGGTGTGCTCGAGCTTGAAGTGATCCTGTTCGTTGGGACTATTTTTGCGGCAGTGGCCTCGGCCAATGGCTGTATTAATGATGCCTCGCGCGCATGGTTCTCGATGGCCCGTGATCGCTACATGCCGCAGTGGTTTGGCGCAGTCCATCCACGCTACCGCACGCCGTATCGCGTGATCTTGTTCCTGATACCGATTGCGGTGTCGTTTGCCTTCACCGGGTTGCTGGATCAGGTGATCACGTTCTCGATTCTGTCGGGCTTGCTGGGCTACACCTTCATGTCGTTTAACGTGGTGCGCTTCCGTCGTATGTGGCCACTGGGCACGATCAACCGTGGCTATGTTCACCCGTTCCACCCTATCCCGTGCATCTTGCTCGGGCTATTGTGTGCGGCGACTTATTTCGCGACCTACCTCGGCTATGGCGCTTCACTGTTGTCGATTATGGCGTTCTACATCCTAATCTCGATCTGGTTCGTCTTAAGACGCTATCAGTTCGTGCGGCGCGGTGATCAGTTCACCATGCCATGGCCTAAACCCAAAGGTTACTAAGGAGACGGATTTGGGTGGCGAACTCACCGGCGGCGCTGTTGCCGCCGGTTTTCTTTTATTGGTGGGCTGCGTGCTTTGGCAGCGTCGTGCGCAAAGACACTTTGCAGCGCAGCGGGTCGCTATTTTTGATGACTGCCGTGAGTTGATTCAATCGGCAGAACAAATCCATCCCGGTAGCGACTATCCGCTACTGCGCGGCAGGTATGGCGACGCCAACGTTTTGCTGCAACCTTTGCTCGATCATGTTGGCTATCGCAAGGTACCTTCGTTGTGGTTAGTGCTGACGCTGGATGCGCCATCGCCGATAGGTGGTAGTTTTGATGTACTTTTCCGACCGGCGAATATTGAATTTTTTTCGCAAATCGATCAGCTACCGCAACGTATTTATCTAGATGAAGCGTGGCCATCACATCATATGGCGCGAGTTTCGCCCACTGGCTGGCAGGCGCCGCTTGAAACTATCCATGAGGCGCTTGGCGACGCACTCGATAGCGCCGATCTGAAAGAAATTGTCGTAACGCCGCGCGGGGTACGTTTGGTCGTGCGCGTCTGCGGCGTAGAGCGCGGTCAGTACATGGTGCTGCGTGCGATGGTGCCGGAAGTTGAACGGATCCCGCCCGATTGGCTGCGCTATTGGCTGAATACCTTGGTCAGTGTTTCAAGCGCACTACGCGCGGATCTTGCTAAGGCTGCCTGAGATGTTTTCGCGTCCACTGCATCCGCTGCTGATACTGGTGGTTGCGATCATACTGCCGGGCATGGGCCAGGTACTGAATGGCATGTTGGTACGCGCCTGGATCATGATTTTTTTCGCACTGAGTTTGGGTGTCGTCACCTATCACCTCACCACGCCAGCACACTCATTTATCGGCCGACATGCGGGCGGTTTTTTTATTTACGCGATCATGGTCATGGATGCCTATCTGTGGGCACGTTACCGTTACGCGCGCTGGCAGCAAGCCGATCGAGCCGCCACTGAGTGATCAGAGGCATTCATTCGAATCCAGCGCTAACAAATACATCACCTCAAATTTTTTTCTTCTTTTTGACGCTTGATTTTTTTGAATTCGCCAGTTTTTCTGCATCGATTGTATTCGCGCCAAGCGTCGTAACTCGCATTAACCCCAATTTGGATAAACCAATCGAAGCCCCCGGGTAAGTACTGCCCTCACCCGAATTCACAACACCGGTTCCGATCTGGAATTCGATCAGCAAGTCGTACAAGCCCTCTTGAAGACCGTAATGCTCAACCAATAACTCGGTGATCTGTCGTAGATCAAGAGCCGTCTCAACGATGCTTGGAGGTAGCTGCGGCGTGTTCATAGGCATTGCTCACTTTGATAAGCTCCACCGGTTGATTTGATGCATACCTCACGATTCGGGTAACCAATGGAGGATCGTTAAGCGTTACTTGCAGGTTGCGAAATGCCCGGTTTGAAATCCAAGCCTGACATGCTCGCGTCACTGTCTCGTTCAATGTGCATTGATCCTGAAGCGAGCGTATATGCAGTTTTTTATGAAGCTCAGGAGAAACACGTACATTAAACAAACCTTTGAAAGGCTTTTTGGGTTCTCGTTTCAGCTGCTTGCATGTCTCGATATAGTCATCGACTGCTGCTTCAAATTCAGACTGCAGCTTCGATGGAGAACCGGCCTCGTAAGTAACGAGATCTTCAATAAACAAAATTTTCCCTCGACATACTTTGCGGTCCATATCAAGCTCTGCCGAGCCTTGATAATCTCTGTAATGGAGAACATTCATTTTGGCAGTAGTCCGTGATCTGTCAGTGTGTTAACGACATCTACCAAGCAACCCTTGTCGACATTCGGCGTGGGATGCGGCTGATGGCAAATAATCAGAATATTTTTCTCCCGATGGTGGAATTTTCTGCGTGAGCCACTACCAGTCAGCAACTCAAAACCCAGATACCTCAAAACCGAGACAAGCTCCGGCCACTTGAAATTAGATGGCGGCGGCTTGGCCGCTAACCTGATCAGGATTTTTTCGTACTTCAAGCCAAGAATATCCAAAATACAGAAGAAGCGTAACTATATTTCAGTTACGTCAAAAATTAACTTTATAGCAAGATTGCTTGGTTTCGGCAAGGCCCCGATCCCTGATTCGCCCTGATCTCGGCGACTGCAGAGTTATTGCCTGTCCCAGAACTGAGTGCCTCAGCGTAACGACCCGGGTGGCCTTCCCCAAAAGAATAAACATGCCGGCCCCGTGCAGGACACGCTTTGGGCGCGATACCATTGGGCGCGCTGGCAACAAGCGCAAAATCCAACGACGCCTTGATGTCCGCGTCACGGCGACATGTTTTTTTGGAAGGAAGTGCGTATCCATGAGTAGTTTCAAAAAACCGATTGCCATATTTGTTCACTCGGCTGCGGATGGCCCGGCTTATTTCGCTACTTTCTTGCAGCAGCTTGGTGTGCCGTATCAAGAAATTCGAATTGATCTAGGCGAGGCCGTACCTGAGCATGCGGATCAATTTGCCGGCATTGCGCTGATGGGCGGGCCGATGAGCGTTAATGATGATTTGCCGTGGATTCCTACCTCACTCGCATTGATTCGAGACGCAGTGGAACGAGACATTCCCCTGATTGGCCACTGCCTGGGCGGACAACTGATGAGCAAAGCGCTGGGTGGTGAGGTCACACGCAACCCTAACGGCAAGGAAATCGGATGGCACCGCATCGAGGTGACCGACTCCGCCCTCGGACGGCAGTGGCTCGGCACAGACCAAGGATTGGTGGGCTTTCACTGGCACGGTGAAACTTTCACCTTGCCACCGGGCGCGCAGTGGCTTGCGCGCAGCCAAGCCTGTGCCCATCAGGCCTATGTGCTGGGCCCGCATATCGGGATGCAGTTTCATATCGAGATGGATGAACCGACGATTTCGCATTGGTGCGAAGAAGGTGAGCCCGAGGTCGATGCGGCAAGAAGCAAGCGAGAAATTCATCCGCATGTGATGGCCACTCGGGAGATTACTGAAGCCACACCGGCTCATCTGCCGGCGATGCGAGCCGTGGCTGAGCATCTGTATCGGCGCTGGGTCACGAATCTGCGAAGTTAGCGCGGTTGCTACGTTACGGTGACCCACTGATCAGGTTGCCTGTTGCCAGATTTGAATGCTGACGCTACGAGCAACAAGTGCATCATCAAACCGAAGCCGCTTCTGTGGCAAAGGCTCCATGCCGGGGTGGGCATGTTACGTCTCTTGATACCTCAAATCGGGCGTAACGGTTCATCATTCTGCATTGTTCAAGGCGCAGCCAAAGACCGCGCCTCCGCGAATCCACCTCGACAGATCTCAGTCCCATGCGCCAGATGTCGCGTCAATCAATCGCTGCTATTTTTGTGTTGATGGTGGCATTGCTGTTGATGCTCGGCGGATGCCGTGGTGTCGATGTTTATCACACCTACACAATCGATCGGCTACCCCAACTGGAAAAACGCTTCGCCAACCTCAAAGACAAAAAGCTGAAGAAGATTTTGCTGAGATTGTTCATGGCACAAAAAATCAGGGTCTTGGTACACGATGGCAAAACGAAAAAAGTCGTTATTCAACGTTCATTCGATCTGTCGCCCGATTTACTGCTTGACTCAAGAGAGTATCAACTCGAGCTGGCCTCTCAAACCGAGAGACATACCCAGTGCAGAATTAAAGACGAACAGAATTGGACCTGCGATGAATATGATGCCACTCGACTCGAAATGCGCGATGGTCAGCTTTATATCGCCGGGATTCGGCTCGAAAAGAATATGACCTTGGGGCTATGACGGTACGCGCAAACTTACATCAGCGCGAGCAATCAGCAAAATGAGAACAGTGAACTCGGCATACCGAGTTCACCGATCAGTTTGATTTTCGATTTTCTTGAATATCAGAAAAACTTCAAATACCGGTTATATTCCCAATCAGAAACGTGATTGAGATAAGAGAGCCACTCATCACGCTTGAAATCAATCCAGGTATCGCGCATGATCTTGCCGAATACCTGCTCGGATAGCGGGTCTGCCTCGAACGCATCGACGGCTTCATCCAGCGTTTTTGGCAGTCGCTTGACGCCGAGCGCCTTGAGCTCTGCATCAGACTTTAGATACATATTGTCGAGATGTGGATCGCCCGGATCAATCCCTTGCTCGATACCTTCTAGGCCCGCAGCCAATGCCATGGCGGCGCCCAGGTAAGGGTTGCAGGCACTGTCCGCTGCACGCAATTCCACACGACCACCCCCACGCGGGATACGTACCGTATTCGTACGATTATTATTGCCGTAGCAAGCCCAGACCGGCGCCCAGGTGAAGCCCGACATACTGCCTTTGAGGATCAACCGTTTGTAGCTGTTCACTGTAGGCGCAACCACTGCGCAGATTGCCGGCAGATGCCGCAGTACGCCGCCAATAAACTGATAAGCCAGTTTGGAGATACCCAATTTGCGCGGGTCGTTATCTTCAGCAAAAAGATTTTTACCAGTCTTTGCATCGGCGAGAGACATGTTAAAGTGCGCACCACTGCCTGCGCGGTCACCGTAAGGCTTTGGCATGAAGGTTGCAAAGCCGCCGTACTTTCTGGCTATCTCATGCGCCATCAGCCGCAGAAATACAAAGCGATCCGACATGGAAAGCGCGTCGAAGTAGTTGAAATCGACTTCGAACTGACCAATACCATCTTCATGGTCGAACGAGTACACATCCAGACCAAGCTCGTTCATGGCAGCGACCAATTCGCTCATCCATCCCATGTTATCGAGCATACGGGCAACGTCATAGGCGGGCTTCTCGAGATGCTTGCGGTCTGACATCGGCACAAAGCGGTGCGTAGCGTCATCCTTCAACACAAAAAATTCTGCCTCGATACCTAGGTTGAAAGTGAAACCCATGTTTCTAGCGCGCTCCATCTGCCGGCCAAGAATGTTACGGCTACAAGGCTCGAATGGTTTGCCCTCGCACCACAGGTCACTAGCAAACCAGGCGGTATCGCGCTGCCACGGCAGCACCATGCAAGAAGCAGGATCAGGATGTGCGGCGACTTCTTCGTCACTCACGTCTTGCGGTACGCCCTCAAGCGCTGCGCCGGTGCAAAGCTCGGAACCCGACATCATCCGATCGAAGTGTGCAATCGGCACGACTTTGCTCTTTGATACGCCGTGCATATCGACGTAGCTTGCGAACAAATGCTTGACGCCTTTGGTAGTGAGCTGTTCCTTAAGCTTTGCCATGTCGGCGCTGATCGGCTTTTCCAAGTTGGTCTCCTCGTGTTTATTTGATCTATGGATATGTCAATGTTGAAATGAAGTGGCTTAAAGCGTGGGTGGCATCTCCTCCAGCGGGATACGCTCAGCGTGCGCTCGGAGTAGCTGCACGGAAAACTGTTCGATACACTGTTCGAGCAGCGCAGCGCCCTCTTCTGCACTGGCGAGGCTAGGCGAGCCGCACACGCCATGCACGCTTTCTTTATTCACCGTATAGGAAAAGAAGCAGCCGGCAGAACGATTCGGCTCATCTTTCGCCTTACTCATATTGACCAAGTCTGGTCTCATGTGAAGCATCAGCGAAGTTTCAGCGGCGTTGGCATGGAAGTTTGTGTCGCCATCGCGAAAGTAGACATCACCGATCTCACGGGTGATTTCCCATATCGAGCGCAATGCAATGCGCACATAGGGGAAATCTGCACGCACGTTTTCGAGCGCACACCGCAGCGGTGCCCAATTCGTGACATGTCCATTCAAGATCACCAATCGATTGAAGCCGGCGGCTTGAACCCATTCAGCGATCTCATAGACCACGCGAGCAAGTGTTTCAGGTCGAAGCGACAAGGTGCCCGGCCAGTGCTTGCTGTGACCGAGCGAGCAACCTACAGGTATCGCCGGCAGTACCGGGAAACCGGTACGCGCCGACACACCTTCAGCTATGGCGACAGCCGACATGGTATCGACACCCATCGGCAGATGCAGTCCATGCTGCTCGGTGGCACCGACTGGCAGTATCGCCAGATCAATACCACCATCACGCAACGCGGCGACTTGCTCCCAGCTGAGCTCTTCCCAGCGTACCGGCACACCTGTGCCTTTGGCGACGCCACTCATGCTGATAATCCGTAGCCGATAATCACGGCGGCCACGCCAGCAGCAAGCGTGATGTAGGGCAGCACACCGGCTCTCGGCTCTACCGTCTCTTCATCCGAACCTAACGGTCGCATATCCTCTGCAAGCTGTGCGGGAAACTCACCTTTGTCTTGCACATAGTGACGGTACAAGAACACCGGAATGATGAGTGCCGCGACGATGATGCCCGCCGAGAGCGTGCCCTGACCCCAGACATTCGCGCCCATACCCATCAAGAAAAGATTGGTAAATCCTAATATCGCGCCGATGGCCAGCAGCACATTGGGCGCGCGGTAGGGGCGTGGTGTATTCGGACGATCGATGCGGTGCAGCCAACCACTCTGAAGATTCATGAAGATGAAGATCATGTAGTTCACATTCGCAATCGCGAGCAGGAATACATAATCCGACATCATCAGAAGCAGCATGTTGAAGCAGAGGTCAGTCCACATGGCTGCCGTCGGTGCGCCGTTTTCATTCACGTGCGAAAGATATTTAGGCAACCAACCATCGACTGAGCCTTGGTATAGCGTGCGCGCTGAGCCGGCCATCGCCATGCTGACCGTCAGAAGCAGCGAGATGATCAACAAAACAACGATCAGGTTTTCGACACTCGCACCACCGCCGACAATACCAGCCATCGCTTTCGCCACGCCCATGCCACTGTAGATGCCGGGGTCGAGCATACCGGTTAGACCGAGCGCACCCTGGAAACAGAAAGGCACCAAGGTAAACACTGCCATGCAAAGCAGGCCTGCGGCGAATATGGCGCGAAAAGTATCGCGCGCCGGGTCTTTGAATTCTCTTGTGTAGCAGATGGCTGTCTCAAAAGCGTAAGTCGACCAGCCGGCAATGAATAGCCCACCGGCGAATAGCGTGAGACCTGCCCTGTCCCATGCGCCGTCGATCGGCGCTCCCGAAGGATCATGCGCAAGCGGTACAAAAGGTGTGTAGTGAGATGCCGGAGTATTACCACTCATCAGCGGCAGAATGCCGATGATCAGTAGCGGAAGCAATGCGATCACCGCCATCATCATCTGCGCGCGCGCCGCTTTAAGCACACCACGGTGTTGAATCGCAAACACCACCAACACCAAAATCCAGCCAAGAATAAACGTCGCATTGATTCGCAGTCTCAAGCCTTCGCCCAGCCAAGTCAGTGGTAGCACGGTGACTTCCCAACTGAATACCACCGACTCTGGCGCGAAGAACAGCGTCAGGATGAAACCCGCACCGAGTCCGGTGCCAATCGCTAGTACCGGCGACCATGAAAACCAGTTTGACCACACAGAGATGGGCCCGAGTAATTTGCCATAGCGAACCCAGGCAATCGCGCCATAAACCGATGCGCCACCCGATTTATGCGGGTACATACTGGCAATTTCTGCGTAGGTAAAACACTGCAGAAAGCCGAAGCTGATCGATAAAAACCAAACCAGTGGCGACACATTGCCAACGGTGGCGGCAATTGCGCCGATTGAAAACAACACCAGTGCCGGGGTTCCTGCGGCGAACCAGAACGCATGCGTCCATGAAAGACTTCGCTGCAGGGTTTGAGGTTGAGACAGTTCGGGCGTATCCGCCGATGTGGCCAAGTTCATGCGCTCCTCCTTAGCCCACCAACCCTGAGGGCGTAGGCGTCGATGTGTTGTGGCTTGCCGGAAAGCGCAGCTCAGTACGTGCAACTGCGCAGCGTCTTGTTTATTGCTCGCTTTGGTGCTCGGTGGTGCGTG
>Ga0194133_10003979_pt1 | contig 20348 bp, 20 predicted proteins | sample TA2KigOf40mmetaG_FD_155448 | JGI IMG/M metagenome (GOLD analysis project Ga0194133, IMG submission 155448) | Freshwater microbial communities from Lake Tanganyika, Tanzania - TA2015055 Kigoma Offshore 40m | ecosystem: Environmental > Aquatic > Freshwater > Lake | place: Tanzania: Lake...
AAATCCAGAACAAAAGATGAAGTTTCAAAATACTCTTAAAGGAATACTACAAAGACTATCTGATATAAAAAAAGACCACGGAATTAAAGCACCACATAGAGAAAGTGTAAACGAAAATCGTTGGATTGCTTTAAAAAAAGAAGATTCGCCCGCAACTACAAAAGTAAATAGAGGTATTTCAAATATAAATAAACAACTTGCAGAAATTGAAAAATTTTTAGGTTGGTATGGAAAATTGAAGCAAGAAAGTGGATTTTCCAATGAGTCTTTTTGGAAAAGAACAAATAGTAATATTTATAAGATAAAAGAAAGACTTATAAGATTAGAACAAAAAATTAGAAAAATATCTGAATAAAATGAAATTATCTCAATTAAAAGAATTTATCAAACAAATCGTTAAAGAGGAAAACGATTATCAGCAAATGTTTAAAGTAATGTTAGACAAGACTGGTAAATCACTTCCTTCTATGAGTGATACAGAAAAGAAAGCATTCTTTAACGCCGTAGATAAAGCCGCTAAAGCTAAATCTGAAGGTAAGTTAAGAGGATATAATGAAAATGAACCATCAATAGATACTAGTTCAATACAATCAGATGTAGATGGACAGGTTTCAAGCGAATTTAGTAAAGCTCTTAGTAATGTGGCTGAGTTGACTGACAAACAAAAGCAAATTGATGTTGATAAAGATGGTGAAATTGAAGGTTCTGATTTAGCACAATTGAGAGCTAAAAAAGAAGGCCGTCAAAAAAAAAAGTAGTTAATGAAGGTGTAGTTGAAGGAATACTTTTAACTATATCTTTTGCTATATTGGGTAAAGTAGTTATCTATTTTTTTAATGAATTAGTTAAAAAAGTAGGTAGTTATATAAATGGTGATAGTGAATATAGAAAAGCTGTTACCAAAATATTAGAATCTATATCTAATAATAAACAAGCTATGAATGATATAGCTAAATTATTAAACAGCAACGATGGAATAAATAACGGAGTTGCTGATAGAATTTTAAAAATGGGATTTGTACAAACTCAAATAGTAAAAATGAGTGATAGTGCAAACGGAAAATTGGATGAAACTGAATTAAAAAACCATATAAAAACCGCATTATTAAAAGCGTGGGAAGATAAAGGATTAACGGATAAAGCGGTAGAAAAGGTAAAAAAAGATATAAAATAAATGAATAAGGGATTATTAATAGAGACACATTTGTTTGAAGCCAAAATGGTTGAACAAGATAATGGTACTTATTTAGTTAAGGGTATCCTACAAAGAGCAGGTGCACCTAATCAAAATAATAGAAGATACCCAAAAGAAATCTTACAAAGAGAGTGTAAAAAATACGAACAACTTATAAAAGAAAGAAGAGCATTGGGTGAGTTGGACCATCCAGATTCCCCTGTTATTAACCTTAAAAATGTTTCTCATAATGTTAGAGAAATAGCTTGGGATGGCGATGATGTGGTAGGTATAGTAGAAGTACTTTCAACACCATCCGGTAATATCCTTAGAGAATTATTAAAAAATAATATTCGTTTGGGTATTAGTAGTAGAGGGTTAGGTTCTGTAAAAGAACTTAATGATGGCACATTAATGGTTCAGGAAGATTTTGAATTGGTAGGTTGGGATTTTGTATCAAACCCATCTACACATGGTGCATTTATGGCACCAATAAATGAATCAAAGCAGTGGGCTAAAGTTGCAGAAGAATGTGGTAAGTGGTGTAAATCACAAGACCTTATGAGAGAAATTATAATTGAATTAAACTAATAAAAATGGCAAAGTTAATAAATCTTATACCTAGTAAAAAAATCAATCCAAAAGTAATAAAAGAAGATTTAGAAGATATGGATGTAGCAATTCCATCTAAAGTCGAAAGATTTTTAGATAGAGCATTAAACGTTATCAAATCATATAACTTAGGTAGAAGAAAAGAACAATTGGTAATTGCAAAATTAGTAGATGCATTGGGTATGACTCCACAAGAATTAGCACAGGCCGTTCAAAGATTAAAAAAATATAAAATTGTAAAGAGATAATTATGATAAAGTTAAAAGACCTTTTGAATGAGGAAGAAGAATTTCAACAACTTCCTACCGAAATCAAAAAACACTTTTTAGAAATAATTTCTACATTTGGTCAATTTAGAGAGCAAATGACTAGAAAATCCGATATCAGAACTATTGCAGAAACGTTGGGTGGTATTGCTGATGCGGCACAAGAATATACTTTAAGAGAAGGCGGTGATTGGTTTGATAGAGTGACTATTAAAAGAAATATGAAAGAGTTAAAGGCTTTGCATGAAAAATTCCAAAAGGAATCATTAGAAGCAAAAGCACAAGAACAAAGAATGGAAGCTCTTTATGAAGATATGGGACACGTTCTTAATAGATATTTTGAAATAGCAGATGTTTCGGAAGAAGTTATGAGAAACAGATTAGGATTAAAAGAATCTAAAAAGAAAAAATAATAATAATGGAAGAATTAGCATCCTTATTATTACAAAGTAGAACACAAGCACATTCATTCCATTTAGGTGTTAGAGGTGTAGGAGCATATTCGGCACATGTTGCATTGGGTGAATATTATGATTCTATCGGTGGTTTAATTGATGGGTTGGTAGAAGTATATCAGGGTAAAGAAGGATTGATTCAATTATCTGGCATAGGAGTATTAGATAAAAACAACGATATTAAAAACATAATTAACTATTTTGAAAAATTATGTAGTATGGTTGCAAAGTTAAGACAAAATTCAAAATTACAAGATAGTTGGATTCAAAACGATATTGATACAGTAGTATCCCTATTATATAGAACAAAATATAAGTTAGTAAATCACCAATAAAAAGTTATGTTGATTATTGATGTAAAAGATGGAAACATCGAAAGAGCATTAAAAGCTTACAAAAATAAAGTTAAAAGCGTAAAGCAAATCGAACAACTTAGAGATAGAAAAGAGTTTGAAAAACCATCTGTAACTAAGAGAATCAAGATACAAAAGGCAATAAGAAAAGAGAAATTACAAAATATTTTTGATAAAAACAAATAATTTCTTTAGTTTTCTAAAAAATTTATATATTTATTTTCGAATATCCTATTCTATATAGGATTTTTTTATAAAACTTAGTTGGTTAATGAATACCCTTCTCTATAAGGAGTGACCGAACAACCGACAAAATATCATTGAAGTTCCACAATACAATAACTTCACAGGAACAAAATACATTTTAAAAATGGCAAATTCAAAATTGTTAAAAGAAGCAATCGCAGATGCTAAAGCGGTTAAGGAAACTGCATTGGCTAACGCAAAGCTTGCTCTCGAAGAAGCCTTTACACCAAGACTTCAGTCTATGTTAACTCAAAAATTAAGAGCTGAAGCTGAGATGGAAGGTGATGAAAAGCAAGTTGATGAAGAATTAGATTCAACAGAAATCGGTTCTTCAACTTCTAATCCTGATTTGGAAGCACATACTGAATTCGAAGGTGGTTCTACTGAAACTACATCTGGTGAGCCAGGAGCTCAAGTTGCAGATTATAAAAAAGTAGCAGACATCAATGAAGAAGAGGAAGCAGAAGAAAAAATGGATGAAGAAGAATCTGACAAGGACAAAGAAATCGCTGAACTAAGAGCTAGATTAGCAGAATTAGAAGGCGAAGAAGAAAATCCTATGGAAGAAGAAGATGATGAAATGAACATGGGCATGGATTCAGAAGAAGGTGATGGTGAAGAGTACGATGTAACCGGTGAAGAAGAAGAAGATACCGAAGATGACATGGACTTAGAAGCAATCATTAGAGAATTAGAAGCACAATTAGGAGAAGAAGAAGGTTCTGAAGAAGAATCTCCAATGGATGAAGCAGAAGAGGAAGAAGAAGCTAAGAACGAAAACTTAGCAGATGGTTCTGAAGCTGGTACAGACAAAGGCGAAGACCCTAAAGTTGTTGTAACTAATGAAGAAGAAGAATCAGATGAAGTTGACTTAGAAGAAATTTTAAGAGAAATGGAAGCTGATATGAAAAAAGATGATGAGAAAGTAGATGAAGCTGAAGAAACCGAAAAAGACAAAGAAATCGAAGAAGCTTACAAAACTATCAAATCATTACAAAAGACTATCAACGAAGTGAACTTATTGAACGCTAAGTTGTTATTCGCAAACAAATTATTCAGAGCACACAACATGACTAACGAACAAAAAGTCAAAGTGATTGAAACTTTGGATAGAACAAAATCAGTTAGAGAGGTTAAATTGGTATTCTCTACATTAGCAGAGAACTTCAAATATACTTCAACTAACAAAGTGGCTAAAAAAGCAATCAAAGAAGGAATCGCAAGTAAAGTAGTTAAATCTACAAAACCTGCAGCAGCTAAGCAAGTAATTGCAGAATCTGCAGATTTCGCTAATAGATTTAAAAAATTAGCTGGTATTTTAAAGTAATTAAGAAAAATTAAAAAAATAACAAAAATGGACTTAAAAAAATTAATGACCGGAGCAAACCCTCAAAGCATTATGCTTGAGCAAACTCGTGGTTTAAAATCAAAATGGGAAAAGACTGGCCTTTTAGAAGGTGTAAAGTCTGAAACAACTAAGCACGGAATGGCAGTGTTGTTAGAAAACCAAGCAAAACAATTATTGGATGAAGCAACTAAAACTGGTGTAGCTTCAGGTTCAGAAGAGTGGGCTGGTGTAGCATTACCTTTAGTAAGAAGAATTTTTGGTTCAATTGCAGCGAAAGAATTCGTTTCAGTTCAACCAATGAACTTACCTTCAGGTCTTATTTTCTACATGGACTTCAAATACGCTACTGACCAAGCTGGTACTCCATCTTTCTCTGGCTCATCTTTATTTGGTAAAGGTGGTGCTTTCGGTAAAGATTCATTAGATTCTAACGCAACTAAATTGGGTTCTACTCAATTTGCTCAAGAAGGTCTTTACGGAGCAGGTAGATTTGGATACACAATCAACGATTCGTCTGTAGCTTTAGATGCAACTGTAGCATCTGCTTCTTGGGTAGATGTTAACTTTGATGCTGATTTATCAGCTTCTTTAGCAGCAGGTAAAGTAAAGAAAGTTGTTGTAGCAACTCCATCTGATGCAGATTTCAACGGCGTAAGAGCTTTCGAAATTGCACAATCTGGTTCTGCAACTGCAGGATATTTCCCTCAATACACTAAGATTAATGGTTCTAACGTAGAATTCATCGTATCTGGTTCAGCAGGTGGTATTAACGCAGGTGGTGCGACTTTATCTTACCACAAGCAACCAACTGATATTAGTAGAGGTGATTTCGAAGATAGAAACGCTGATTTCACATCAAACATCGGTATTCCAGAAATCGAATTAGAATTGAAATCAGAGCCTATCGTTGCTAAGACTAGAAAGTTAAAAGCAGTATGGACTCCTGAATTGGCGCAAGACTTGAACGCTTACCATTCAATCGATGCAGAAGCTGAATTAACTCAAATGTTATCTGAATATATCTCTTTAGAGATTGATTTAGAAATCTTAGAAATGTTACAAGCTAACGCATTCACAACTGATTATTGGTCAGCAAGAGTTGGATACGATTTCAACACAGCTACAAACAGCTTTGAAATCGATTCTTCAGCAGCAGCGGCTTCAGCTTACGTTAAGAGTACTTGGTTTCAAACTTTAGGTATCAAATTACAAAAAGTATCTAATAAGATTCACCAATTGACTATGAGAGGTGGTGCAAACTTTATAGTAGTATCTCCAAACGTAGCAACTATCTTAGAATCAATGAATGGTTTCTCTGCAAATCCTGGTAAAGACGCTTTACAATTTGCTGCAGGTGTAACTAACATTGGTACAATTTCAAATAGATACGAAGTTTACAAAAACCCTTATATGACTGAGAACGTAATCTTATTAGGTTTCAAAGGTTCTAACTTCTTCGAAACAGGAGCAGTTTACGCACCATATGTACCATTGATTATGACTCCATTGGTTTATGACCCAATGAACTTCACTCCGAGAAGAGGTGTGATGACTAGATACGCTAAGAAAATCGTAAGACCAGAATTTTACGGTAAGATTATCGTTGATGGTATCAATACTTTATAATCGTTAGTGATTATTTAATAGAAAAGGGAAGTAAAAATACTTCCCTTTTTTTATTACTAAGATTCATTTATAAATTTTTCACCTATTTTTTATTCTTATATTTATAAGTAAATATAATTCGAATAATATGTCTTTAAATTTAAAATGGGATGGATTCCCAGCTGCTATATCCGGTTCAACTCCATTTGGAATATATGATACCGATGCTCACTTTATAATAGATGGGCCAAAAACTGCTGATTGGTGTGCAAAAAGATTAGGATATCCAATAGTAGATATTGAGCTTATAGATGTTCAATTTTATGCTTGTTTCGAAGAAGCAGTTTCAGAATATTCATCGCAAGTTAACCAATTTAACCTTAGAAACAACTTAGATATCCTAAAAGGACAACCCAAAGAATCAGCAGGTGGTATAGGGAATTATTCTCAAACATTGGTAGAAGGTTCATTTTTACCGACAGCGGTCCGTATGTCTCAACAATATGGCACATTAGCAGGAGTTGGTGGTAATACTGAAATAAAAAGAGGGTATATAGAAACAACAGAATCTGTCCAGCGATATAATTTAATGACTGAGGCTTATGATTTGAGTACATCTGCATCCTTTGCAACCACATACGTTAGTGGTTCTACAATTGATGTAATGAGGGTTTACTATGAAGCAACTCCAGCTATTCAAAGATTTTTTGACCCATATTCAGTAGGTGGTCAAGGTACATTAAACCTTATGGATGAAATGGGGTTTGGTCAATATTCACCCGCAGCACAATTTTTATTGATGCCTATATATGAAGATATATTAAGAATGCAATCTATTGAATTTAATGACCAAATTCGCAAATCACAATATACGTTTAATATAGTTGATAATAAATTAGAAATATTCCCAATACCAACAAATAGAACACCTGAAAGGATATATTTTGATTATATAAGTAGAGATGAATTTGAAGAAGATTCACAAATAATTCAATCAGATGCACTTTCAGATTATTCGGATATACCATATGATTTTATTCTATACTCAAAAATAAATGATGTTGGTAAACAATGGATTAGAAAATATACGCTTGCACTTTCAAAAGAATTGTTAGGTGCTATTAGAGAAAAATACTCATCAGTTCCAATTCCAGATGGTGAAATATCTTTGGATGGAGCAGCATTGAGAGCTGAGGCACAGGTGGAAAAGGATGCTCTTATAACACAATTAAGAGAAAATTTAGAGGAATTAAGTAGAAAAAATGTGATGGAAAATAAAAAGAATGAGGCAGACCATCATCAGGATATGTTAAGAAAAGTACCTTTAAAAATATATGTAGGATAATATGCCAAAGTTCTTATCAGATAGAGATATAGCATTTTTTAGAGGAGTAGCTAGAGAATTAGTAGATGTAGTAATAGAAAACGTTTGCGTTTTATTTAAAATTGATTTAAGAGAAACCAAAGTTAATATTTACGGAGAATCTATGAATAAGTCTTGGCATCCTGGTGTTGAATTGTATGTATTGATTGATAAAGAAACCGAATCTTCTGTATATGAAGGATTTGGTTCAGATACTCAACAAAATATTGTATTCAAATTCGATCGAGAAATGTGTGAAGAAAAAAATACATATCCAGAAATAGGTGATATTATTTATTTTAATGATGGATATTTTGAAATAGATAACACAAATGAAGTTCAGTTTGTTGGTGGTTTACCAGGTCAAACTATTTTTGGAAATGATAAAAATTGGAGTATTGTTTGTTCAACATTTATGGTTTCCAAATCAAATCTTAATATAGAACACAGAGTAAAATAATAAATAAATGTCAGTAAACCCAATAAGACCTGGCAATAATAGGGCCAACGAAATAAAATCTACAAAAGGAGACCTAAAAAGAAGTGTAACTCTTTTTGATATAGATTATGCTATGATGTCTTATTTGGAAGATACTGTTCTTCCAACTTTAAAAGATGCAAATGGTGTAGGAGTTAGAATACCTGTAATTTATGGTAATTCAGAAAGATGGAATGGAGCAAGAAGGCAAGGAGTTTATAGAGATAGTAAAGGTAAAGTTCAATTACCAATAATGATGTTAAGAAGAACATCCATTGCAAAGGATGAAACTATGCCAATGCTAAATAGACACGTTTCATACCCATCTATTACAAAATATTCAAAAGATAATCGATACGATAGATTCACAGCATTAGGAGGCGCAGTTAAACCTAAAAAAGAAATTTTCAATATAACAATGCCCGATTACGTTGAAGTGAACTATGAGTGTATGTGTTGGACATCTTATACAGAACAACTTAATGAAGTAATTGAACATTTAAACTTTACATCATCATATTGGGGAGATAAAGAAAAATATAAATTTAGAACTTCAATTTCTGATTTTAATGTAATAAATGAAGTAGGTGAAGGAGCTGAAAGAATTAATAGAGTTGAGTTTTCTGTAAATGTAAAAGCTTACTTATTACCAGAAAAATTCGATGGAGAACTTACTACTAAAAAATCTATGTCAGTTAAAAGATTAGTTGTATCGGCAGAAGTTGATATGACAAGTGGAAGTAATAGATTAGAGGGATTCCTTACAACACCATCGCCATATTATGATAATAAAGACCTTATTGATTTTTTATCATTAAATAATAGTATGGTTGAAGCTGGAGCAGAAACTACTATATTTTCAAATATTAAATTAATAAAAGCACCTGACCAATTAGCAGGAGTTATCACTGCTGGATTAAATGTTAGCGGTAACTCATACGATATAAAAGTTTATATAAATGGTGTTAGATATTATCAAAATACACATTTTACAGCTACCGTTAGTTCTAATAGTTTATCTTTAACTTTTAATATTGCAAATTTGGGATTTGTGGTTGATAGTAATGATGAAGTTTCTATAACAGGTAAATTTATTAATTTATAATGAAAAGAACTCTTTTAGATATAACTCAAAAAATAAGTAGAAAGCTCAATAATGTTCAATTAATCCCAAAAGATTTAAATAATGAAATATATTGGATATACGAAGCGAGGGGATGGAAATTTGTTGATTTATTAAGAGAAATAGAATATAGAACAACACAAGATAGATTAAGAGTTGTTGTTAATACTCAATTTATATCAACAGAAGATTATATTATAGAACAAACAAGTGATGGTTTATCAATCAAATTTATAAAAAATAATTTTGAATTTGATTTAGATGATGATGATTATATTGAAGTAACAGGTGATATAGAACAATATGCTTAATAGATTTAATTCAAATGCTAAAAAATTAAAAAGGATTGTTTCAAAAATAAATCCTAATAATTTAAATGATGAATTATACATCACAGGCAGCTTATTGAATATAGAACAACCAACTACGAATAAATTTAATTCAACAACAAAATCAAATCCTAATCCTATAAAATTAGTAAATAATAAAAATAGAATTGAATCATTTTATAATGAAATTTTACAATTTAGTGGAAGAATGGTATCTAAAGGTATAGATACATTTGATAATACTGGGTTTGGTACATTAACTATTTATAGTTCATCATTAGATTATGGAACAGAAGGAGCTTCACCGGAAAACTTTGAAATATTAGTATATGGATTACATTTGCCCGGTGAATATACAATTAAAGAGCAAAACGGAAATGTTATAATAACTTTATTAGATAATTATATAGATTACGATTCTGTAACAATAAATGATATTTATGTTATAGGTAAATTTAAATAAAAAAAAAATGGGAATACAAATTACAAACGGATTTACAATAGAAAAAAATAGTAGTGAATACACAAATACTGCTGCAATATATTATGACCCAGGTAATACATCATCGTATCCTGGAACGGGAACAGTATTAACAAATATTGGAACAGATGGTAACGTCGCAGGGACCAGTGGTACATTGAGCGGTGTTGAATATGAAAGTGCAACGGCTCAAGGTGTCTTTAATTTCGATGGTGTTCTCGATAAAATTTCATTTAGTAGTTATAATTTTGGAAATACAATTACAACAACAGCTTGGGTATATCCAAGAACCGAATTCAGCATAAATTGTTTGATGTCCAATTGCGGTGCCAACACTGCAACAAACGGATTCAAAATGGCTTGGAATAATTGGAATACAACAAATCTGGCAATGACTTTTGAAGGGGGTAATGGTAGTTCGGGTGGAACTCAATCAACTGCAATAAATACAATTACTGAAAATCAATGGCAACATATTGCATATGTTTTTGATAAAACAAATAGAACTATTAAGTTTTACAAAAATGGCACCGAAGTTGCAACTGCAAGTGGAGGAACACCGGTAGCTAATATAGGAACTAACCAAACTTGGTTTATTGGGTCAATTGGGGGTAGTTCATTTTTTATGGATGCCAATTTAGGTCAATTCAGAATTTACAAATCATTAAGAACTACATCTGAAATTTTAGATGAATATAATAATACAAAATCTAGATACGGATTATAATGGCAAACTTAATTAGATTAAAACAAATAGAAAGTGGTTCAGCATTGCAAGTATCAGCAGAAGTTGGTGCAGATTTCAGTGCTTCAGTAAATGATATTGTATCACAATCAATACAAACGACTTTTTCGGCATCAATAGTTCAGATTATTACTAATAATGTTGGAGCAGTTTTACCAGATGGAGTTATATCCTCATCAGCTCAATTAGATGGAACTACTTTTAGAAATATTACAATAGCACCAATAAATTCAGATGGTTATTCACTTATAGTTAGTGGCGCTTTAGGAGTTGTTGATGCAACAAATTTATCAGAAGGTGGATTTGGAGATATGGATTCTACTGTTCCAGGTCAGATTTCAGTCAACGGACAATTACCTTCAGACCCATCTACAAACAATACACCACTTGCAAATGTGATTGACCAAGGAGAATGGTAATTTTTTTTTTTATAATGCAAAAAAAACAATACGATTAGATATAAATTAAATATTTATTAGAGAATTCACAAATCAAATCAGAATAAAAACCAAATATGGCACAAATTATTAAACACAGACGTGGTAGTTTAGAAGCCCTATCGGCGGTAACATCATCCCTTCAGAAAGGTGAGATAGTAATCGCATCAGGCTCATCCAACTTATCAGTATCTAATGGAGCATCGATTGTATTCGCAGTTCCAGAAAACGGACAGGTACAAGCGGTAAATAGAGTACTTAGAGGTACTGCCGCTCCATCCAACTTTGCTTCAGCAACTTATAATGGATTAGTAGATGGTGTTCCTTACTACGCAAGTGGTAGTTCTACCTTATTTTTACTTGGTTCAGATGGGAATGAAGCTATAAACTTAGTTGGTAATATTCAACCCTTCTCCACTTCAGTAAATAGTAGATTAGGTACGATTGAGACATCACTTGGCGGTGGTGGTTCAATCGGAACAAGGGTTTCAGCATTAGAAGCAACTTCAGCATCATTAAATTCATTTACTCAATCATTTTCACAAAGTGTTGCAAGTGATTTGAGTTCGAGTAACGCTGCTACCGCAGCTAACCTATCTTCGTATAGTGCTTCAGCAGCATCTTCATTAGCAAATACAGATGCAAATATATCATCTTTATCAACATCAATTGATGGTAGAGTAGATAAATTAGAAGCATCTCAATCAGCATTTGATAATGCAGTTATAGTAAGTGGACAAAATGTAACAATTAATGGTAATTTTGTTGTAAGTGGTACTACAACTACTGTGGATTCAACAACCGTTAGTATCGGAGATAATATTATTTCTCTTAATGGTACTGGCGGTGCATATGGTGGTATTGAGGTAAAAGACCCAACGGCACCAAATACGGTATCAGGTTCTTTATTGTGGGATACTGCACATGACCGATGGATTGCAGGCCCTAAAGGCGCTGAATCTAATATTTTATTAGCAGGTGGTGATAATGTAGTTTCTGGTTCATCTCAAATCACAATTTCTTCTACTACTGGATTCTCTGATTTCTCTTCTTCATTAGCAGCTAAAGATGCACAATTATTCGCATCTGCATCTGACCACGAAAGTAGAATTGATACAATAGAAGCTTCACTTGGTGGTGGCGGTTCAATAGGAAGTAGAGTATCTAATTTGGAAGTTCACTCTGGCTCTATAAATTCATTCACTCAATCATACTTCACCGATTCAGCATCATTCGATACAAGAATCGATAATGTAGTAAGTGATTTAAGTTCAGTATCAGGCGCATTCGCAGTAAGTGTTTCAGCATCTAAAGCAGAATACACAGCATTTAGTGCAAGTGCAGCAAGTAATCTGAGTGCAGTTAGTGGAGCATTCGCTTCAACTGTTGCTAACTTAAATTCGACATTCGCAACTGATGCAGAATTAAGTACTGTTTCTGGTGCATTCGCTACAACAATATCAAACTTAGGTTCAACATTCGCAACCGATGCAGAATTATCAGCAGTATCAGCAGCAGTAGCAGTTAGAGATGCAGGACAGGATACAGTAATAACAAATTTAAGTTCATCTGCAAACGCAAGATTAACTTCATTAGAAAATAAATCAGGTAGTTTAGCAACTACTGGTTCAAATACATTCATCGGAACTCAAACTATAAGTGGTTCATTAAATGTTAGTGGTTCAACTAACTTTAACGGAGCCGTAGCAGTTAATGATGCTAATATGAACTTGACAAATAGTTCTTCATTGAACTTAACTTCAGGTTCTTCAATTTATGTTAGTGCAGAAGGTAGTATTAGTGGTTCTATCGCAGGTATTGGAAATGTAACAACATTTAGTTCATCAGTAAATAGTAGATTATTAACAAACGTAGATTCAGCAGCTGGAGCATTCGCAAGTGCAAGTGCACATAGTGCTAGTTTAGCATCTACAATCAATACTTTATCAACATCAGTTGATAGTAGATTAGATACAATCGAAACTTCACTTGGTGGAGGCGGTTCTATTGGTGCAAGAGTATCTTCATTAGAAGCAACTTCAGCATCGTTAAACGCATCCGCTTCTAACCACGAAGGTAGAATTGATATCTTAGAAGCATCACAATCAGCATTTGATTCCGCTATTACTTTAAGTGGACAAAACGTAACTATTGCTGGTAATTTGACAGTAGCTGGTACACAAACAATTGTAGACTCAACAACTGTTCAAATAGGTGATAATATTATCGAATTGAATGGTACGGGAGCACAAAATGGTGGTTTATTGGTTAAAGATGTAACCGCACCAAACACTGTAAGTGGTTCATTACTTTGGGATTCAACAGGTGACTTCTGGAAAGCAGGAGCATTAAATTCAGAACATAGAATTTTAACTGTAAATGATGGCGTAGTAAGTGGTTCATCACAAATTACAATTTCATCAACAACAGGTTTCTCAACGTTTGATACCGCAATTTCAACTTCGTTTAGTGCAAGTAATGCTTCAATCGCAGCAAATTCAGCGAGTATAGCAAGTAGTTTAAATTCTGTTAGTGGAGCATTTGCAACATCAGTTTCAGCAAGTAATGCATCAATAACATCACTATCTTCATCAGTAGCAACTTCATTTAGTGGAAGTTCAGCTAGTGTTACCGCATTAAGTAGTTCAGTAGCAACTTCATTTAGTGCAAGTGAAGCTAGTGTAACTTCACTAAGTACTTCAGTAGATAGCAGATTAGATGTATTAGAGGGTAATGTAGGACAGGCGTTAAACACAAATAGTAATGTAACATTTAATAGTGTAACTGCATCTGTTAACTTAGGCTCAGCAGCAGGAAACACAAAGAGAATAGCATTTAGAAATACAAATGGTAATTTAGATTTAGTACCAACAGCATCGGTATCGGGTGATTTATTACAATGGAACGGAAGTGACTTTGTAATGAGTAATACAATCGATGGTGGTTCATTCTAAAAAATATAACCCTCCTCTCCGAAAGGGGGAGGGTTTTTTAAATTTCTAAATTCTATAATAAAATAAAAAATGGCACAAGAAAACAAAACAATTTTACTTCAAAGAAGGTCCGCAGTTTCGGGTTCAAGACCGACAACAGGTTCTTTAATTGTTGGTGAAATAGGTTTAAATACCTACGATGGTAAGGCTTTTATACACAAATCTGGTTCAGTTGATGAAGTAGTAGATATCGTTGTTGCAGGCTCCAATACAAGTGGTAATATTAATATATTAGGTACAGGTTCGTTTGGAGAAGTAAACGTAACTAACGATATAAATATAAGCGGCAGTATATATGTAAATAATGATATTGTAGGTTTAGGAGATATTGATTTAGTAGGAGCAGTAACCGCTTCATTCTTTGTCGGTGATGGTAGACACTTAACAGGTGTTACTGCATCAATGAGACCTGATGATTTTGATTTTAATTCCGAACCATTTGCAGGAACAATCGGATTTATACAGGCAACAGGTTCTCTTTACAAAGTTGCAACTACAAGCGATGCAGTAGAATTTAGATATAATGACGTAGTTAAAGGAACATTTACAAACGCAAACGGATTTAGTGGTTCTCTTTATGGAATTGGGGATGTTTTAGCATTTAGCGGGTCGGTAGCAACTAGACTGGCCGCAGTAGAAGCTGGTATGGATGGTGGAACATTCTAATTTACGATAAACAAAATTTTTTATATTTATAAAGGTACTATATAGTACCTTTTTTTTGTTATAGAAATTTATAATAGGGACCATAAATATGGCGCAAACAATTGTATTAAGGCGTTCTGCTCAACCCGGCAAAATACCAGACACGGGTTCATTAAACTTAGGTGAATTAGCAATTAACACCTATGATGGTAAAATATTCTTTGCCAAATCTGGCTCGTCAAATACAATAGAGCAGATTGTAACTACAAACACAACAACAAGTGGTTCAATCACCATAGTTGGTACAGGTTCCTTTGATGAATTGGTTGTAACAAATGATGTACAAATAAACAATAGTTTATATGTAGTATCTGATATAGTTGGTAATGGGGATTTAGATGTATTAGGAAGTGTATCAGGTTCAGAATTAAGAATAACTGGTACAGGTTCATTCGAATCCCTTCAAGTAAACGATACTCTAATTGTAAATCACGGTAGTACAATAATAAGTGGTTCTCAATTAGTAACTTCCGATTTGACCGTTTTAGGACAAGTTAACGCAAGACAATTCAATATTTCAATAATATCTTCATCGGTATTATATGAAAGTGGTAGTTCAAACTTCGGTAATTCTTTAGATGATACACACACATTTACAGGTTCACTTAATATAACAGGAAGTGTAACTGCATCTTATTTTGTAGGCGATGGTGGTGGATTAACTAATTTATCAGTAGATTTATCAACGGCTCAATTAAACAATGTTGATGGAAATGATATTCCTAATCGTTCATTTGCAGAATTATATTTAGCATGTGCTACATCAACGGCAATAGAAGTAGATTTGGATTTTAATATTTAAGATATTTATAAAAAAGAATAAAATAGATGGCATCAATTTTTAAATTAAGGCGAGGTTCAGGTTCCGTAGATTTGGAAGAAGGCGAATTGTATGTAAATTACAGTAGTTCTTTACAATACGGAGATTTGGATGATGTAGAGGTTACATTATTACCATTATCAAAATCAGTATCGGGTGATATAAACTTAACAGGTAGTATTAATTTAAGCGGAAGTTTAAGCGCATCTTATGTTTATATTACCAACGATTTATATGTATCCGGTAATTTATACTTAGGTAACGAAACAACCGATAAAATTGAAGCGAAGGGAGAATTCCAATCACATTTGATACCAAACCCAACTGAAACATATGATTTAGGTTCTCAAAGTAAAAAATGGAAAAATTTACATGCAAATAGTGTAACCGCATCTATAAGTGGTAGTATTAATAATATTGATATAACATTATTTTCTACATCAGTAGACGGTAGATTAAATTTGGTAGAGGTAACTGCTTCGTATTTAAATAATACATTTAGTTCTTCAGTAAATAGCCGTTTAGATTTAGTAGAATCTACATCATCTTACTTAAATACAACATTTTCAACTTCGGTAGATTCGAGATTGAATGTAATAGAAGGACCATTTTCAACTTCGGTAGATGCAAGATTGAATGTAATAGAAGGACCATTTTCTACATCCGTTGATAGTAGATTGTATTTAGTAGAAGTAACTGCATCCTACTTAAATACAACATTTAGCAGTTCAGTAGATGAAAGATTGGGTTTAGCAGAATCTACATCATCTTACTTAAATAATACATTTAGTTCTTCAGTAGATAATCGTTTAGAATTAGTAGAAGCAACCGCATCCTATTTAAATACAACATTTAGCACTTCAGTAGATAGTAGATTAGAAACACTAGAAAATGCGGCAACTTCCGATGATGGTAGATTAGATGCTTTAGAAGCATATTCGGCATCTTTAAAAACCGCCATATCAGCAAGTGGACAGGATTTAATTGTTTATGGTAACCTAACTGTGCAGGGTACACAAACTTCATTAAATGTAAATGAAGTATTTATTGAAGATAAAACATTAACATTAGCAAGTGGTTCAGCAACTGCGGCAGCAGCTGATGGGGCTGGTATCCATATAGCTGGCGCAAATGTTACAATGAGTTGGGATAATAATAATAGTAGAATAAACTTAAACAAATCATTCTATGTAAATGGCGATTTAAGTGGTTCTACATTAATTGGTATTGGAAATGTAACAACTTATTCAACATCAGTAGATGCTAGATTAAATGTAGTTGAAGCAAGTGCATCTTTATATATTGAATTTTCAACTTCAGTAGATAGCCGTTTAGAATTAGTAGAGGTAACTGCTTCGTATTTAAATAATACATTTAGTTCTTCAGTAGATAGCCGTTTAGAATTAGTAGAAGCAACTGCATCAGCACTAAATACAACATTTAGTAGTTCAGTTAATTCAAGATTAAATTCTTTACAATCATATACTGCTAGTGTTTCAACATCGGTTGGATTATTAGAAGCTACCGCATCCTACTTAAATACAACATTTAGTAGTTCGGTAGACAGTAGATTAGATTCAGTAGAAGCATATACCGCATCTGTTTCAACATCAGTTGGATTATTACAATCAACTGCATCATATTTAAATACAACATTTAGTACTTCAGTAGATGCTAGATTAGATGGGTTAGAAATAGAAAGTGCAAGTTTCAAAACATTTACAGGTTCAGTATTTTATCCTTTCTCAACATCAGTTGATAGCCGTTTAAATTTAACTGAAGCAACTGCCTCTTATTTAAATACAACATTTAGTACTTCAGTAGATGCGAGATTAGATAATATAGAATTTTCAACAGCTTCATTAAGTAGTTGGACTGGTTCTACTTTTAATACATTCTCCTATTCTGTAGATTTAAGATTGGATGGTGTAGAATATACTGCATCATTATTTGGTGGAGGATTGATTGCACAATTAGATGTAATTAATAATGCAACCGCATCATTACAATTAGTAAGTGCATCTTTACTTACCTTTACTTCTTCATACTATACTGATTCGGCATCATTTAATGGTAGAATAGTTACGTTAGAACAATTTAGTTCATCATTAAACGCAACATTTGCAACTGATGCAGAATTAAGTGCAGTATCTGCGGCAATAGCAGTAAGAGATGCTGGACAAGATACATCCATTACAACATTATCATCTTCAGTAGATGCTAGATTAGATTTATTAGAAGAAAAAGATATTATAATAAATTTAGGTGGAGATTTAAGTGGTAGTGGTGTTTCTACAAACTTAGGAACTGTTACATTAAATGGATATATAACGGCAGATTCAGTAGCATTAGGTACTGATACATCTGGCAGCTATGTACATACTATCGTAGGTACTGCAAATCAAATAACAGTAGCAGGTTCTGGTGTAGAAAAAGCTGATATTACATTATCGTTACCACAAAATATACACACATCTGCAAATCCACAATTTAATTCATTAGGTATAGGAACTGTAGCATCGACAACGGCGGGTGAAATTAGAGCAACAGGCGATATTACTGCGTTCTATTCATCGGATGAAAGATTAAAACAAAATATCGTTTCTATTCCAAACGCTTTAGAAAAAGTACATCAAATTAGTGGTAATACATTTAATTGGAAAGAGGGGTACGATGAAATTCATTCTCACAAAGGAAATGATGTTGGGGTAATAGCACAAGAAATTGAACAAATACTTCCTCAAATTGTAACAAATAGGGATAACGGATTCAAAGCAGTTCAATACGAAAAAATTATTCCATTATTAATTGAAGCAATAAAAGAATTATCAGAAAAAGTTAATAGTTTAGAAAATAAATAAATATTTATACACATACAATAACATTAACGTACTAAAAAAAAGGTAAACTAAATGGCACTTAAATTTAGACGTGGGACGACCGCACAAAAATCAGGTTCGTTAGCATTCGGAGAACCATATGTAAATACTTCATTAGGAACATTACAAATTGGTGGCGATTCCGGAGATATTACATTGTCAACAACAGGCGATGGTTCTGCATTTGTAGGCGCATCTGTATCGGCATCATCTTTTATTAGTGGTTCGGCATTAAAAATAACCGGAAACGCAGTAATTGATGGTAATTTAACATTAGGTGGAGCAATCACAATTGGTGATGCAAGTGCTGATACTGTTAATGTTGTCGCAAGTTTGAGTTCTTCACTTATCCCATCAGTAAATAACGCATTTGATTTAGGTTCTCCTTCTAAAATTTGGAGAGACCTATATATTTCAACAGGATCAATCAAATTTGTTGGAGCAAGTGGAATAAGTGCATCCATTGAATCTAATGGTAGTAGTCGTGTCAAAATAAATGATGCTGAAATAGGTACAGTTTCTGCATATGGAAGTAATAACAATGGTGACCCAATTATCATTATAAAAAATTCATCCGCTAGTAACGGATTAACAATTAATCCTAATGAATTAGGAAATTTTTCATATTTTTATCCTAGCGGATTAGTTAGTTTAAATAGCCTTAATGTAAGTGGTGCAGTAAGTGCATCTACTATTACCGGTTTAGGAAATTTAACTACATATTCATCTTCAGTAGCAAGTAGATTAGTAGTTGTTGAAGCAGTTTCAGCATCTGCGGAATCCGCATTAAATAGTGTAAGTGGAGCATTTGCTTCATCCATTTCTTCATTAGGAAGTACTTACGCAACTGATGCAGAATTATCAGAAGTATCTTCAGCAGTAGCTGTGAGAGATGCAGCACAAGATGTTCTTATTTCATCTTTACAATCAAATATTTTAAGTGCATCAGTACATACCGCATTCTCAACTTCAGTAAACAGTAGAATTTCTACTGAAAAAGATAGAGTTGATGCAATCTTATTAGCAGCAGATGCAGATAAAGATTCATTTGCAGAAATTGTAGCATTAATTAATTCGGTTGATACTACAAACGATACCGCATTTGCATCATTTTATACATCAAGCAACGCCACAAATACGGCACAAAATGCAAGATTAAATTCATTAGAAGCAGCGACTGGTTCTTATGAACTTAAAGGAACAGGAATTGTTAGTGGTTCTTCACAAATTACAATTTCATCCACAACAGGGTATTCAACATTTAGTTCATCAATAGCAACTACTATTGCAAACTTAGGTTCTGATTATGCAACGGATGCAGAATTATCAGCAGTATCATCAGCAGTAGCAACGAGAGATGCGGCACAAGATGTATTAATTTCATCTTTACAATCAAACATTTTAAGTGCATCTGTATTTAATACATTTTCAAATTCAGTAGATAGCAGATTAGACTCAGTAGAGTTGGTATCAGCATCAGCAGCTGGAGCATTAAATAGTGTTAGTGGAGCATTTGCTTCAACTGTTTCTAACTTAGGAAGTACCTACGCAACCGATGCAGAACTATCAGCAGTATCAGCAGCGGTAGCTGTAAGAGATGCAGGACAAGATACAACTATATCAACATTATCTTCTTCTGTAAATAGTAGACTGGGTACATTAGAAACAAAAGATATCACAATTACTCTAACAGGCGATGTGACCGGTACGGGAACAATTACTGATTTGGGTAACGTATCATTTGCTACAACTGTAGCGGCTGATTCAGTAGCATTAGGTACTGATACAACAGGTGATTATGTAGCATCATTAGGTAGTGGAACGGGTGTGACTATCGCTTCAAATAGTGGTGAAGGTTCAACACCTACAATTGCAGTAAACTATGGTTCTTCTGCAAACACGGCAGTGCAAGGTAATACTACTTTAGCATTTGCAG